>Ga0114919_10000314_pt1 | contig 36458 bp, 41 predicted proteins | sample BlataG_FD_88682 | JGI IMG/M metagenome (GOLD analysis project Ga0114919, IMG submission 88682) | Deep subsurface microbial communities from Black Sea to uncover new lineages of life (NeLLi) - Black_00105 metaG | ecosystem: Environmental > Aquatic > Marine > Oceanic > Sediment | place: Atlantic... | reverse complement strand
TTTTTTTTTTTTTTTTATTTTTTTTTTTTTTTTTTTATTTTTTTTTTTTATATTATTATTTTTTTTTTTGTTTGTATTAGTATTATTATTATTTTCTATGATTCGAACACAAGTTTCGCAATCTATATTTAAATCTCTTAAAAAGTCTTGATTACTTATTGAGGAGGGACATTTATTATTATAATAATGCATAATCGAATCTTTATTTCCAGGATGTGATAGAGATAGACAATTGTTTATAAAAAGACAATCTGTTCCTTTAATAGTATTTCTACAAATATCTTTTGTATATTTGCTTGGATGGATAAATTTTAAACGCGAATCTGTTTTTTTTTTATGTTTTGTGTTCATATAATAATTATTTGGAGAATTTAAAATAATATATTTTGAAAATTTTTTAAAATTAATTTACCAAATTATTAGTTATGAAATAATTTTATTATTTTCGATATATTCTGGGGCATCAAAATCAATCATTTCGTTTGGTAATAATCGTCCAATATAAAAAAAGTTTCCTTTTTTATCAGGTAAAGTATAAATATTTATTTTATTTTTTTTTTCTAAAAGAAAAATCTTTCCATCAAATTTTATTTTGTTTGTTATAATTTCGTTGGAATTTTTTGTTTTTAATGATATATCTTCATCCAATGATATAATTTTTTTTTTTTTAGAAATTGATTCTGGTTCAATCAAACAATATCCAAAAGTATTGGTATAATCTTTTTTTTTACCTTCATTAATTTTAGTGACTGCACACCATTTACCAAGTTTTGAATCTATACATTCACTATAATATTTATTATTATATTTAAATGGGAATTCGCATTTACCAATAGCAATATTTTTTCTTCTTGATTTTTTTCCTTTATTTTTACCCGACTGATAAATATTGGTTGCATAAATTGTTTTGCCTCCTTTTTTACTAGAAAATTTTTTTTTTGAGTAATATTTTTTTTTATTTAAATTTTTTAATGACATAATTTACTATATACTAATTTTTTTTTTTCAAAAAAAAATACATAATGACAAATTTTTTTTTAATGATTATAATATAATGAATATTATTATTGAAAAAAGTGAATATAATAATATTAATGGAAAAAAAAATTATTCAAAAAAAAAATATATGGGTGATGATAAATCTGGAAAATTATATGAAATAATGAATAATGTTCATAAAATTAAAAATATAAATTATAAAGATTTAGATTTAAATAATAAAATTCCACTCTCATTAGAATTCCCCTACTTTAGTGAAGATAAATCACATATTATTGGAGAAAAAAAAAATAAAATTAATTTTCAAAATCATCTTTTTGATGAATCCAATATTATGAAAATAGATCCATTTTTATTATTAAATAATAGGAAAAATATTTTGGATAAAGATTTACTAGAAAATAAAAGTTTAAATAATAGAAATCACAGTTCAGATATTTCAATGTTCTTAATAATAATATTTCTGTTAATGATCATAATATTTTTATTATCCTATATTGTGATCTATAAACAAAAAATTAAAATTTAGGATATTTATGAATTGAATGTAAGAATATTTAAAGGAAAATAGAAATATAGTATATTGACATGATATATGAAGATTTTAAAAATATTTTTTTTAATAGATTATAATTTAAAATATTGATAATAATTAATGAATTTATCTGTAAAAAATTATTTTACATCACAGGAAAATTATGAATATATAATCAAAATAAAAAATAAAGTAAATGCATGTGGCAAAAATATTGAGTTAGAAAATATAGATGAAATTAAAAGTGAAATCTTAAAATATAATAATAATAATAAAGAAAGTTTGTGTGAAAAAATAAATATATTAAAACATGATATTAAAGAATTAATACCAAATAGATTATATGATGCAACCATTTGTATAATGGAATTGATAATAATAAATTATGAGTCATCAATAAATTTAATCTTATCTCAAATATCTTCGGTAGATAAATTAATATTTAGATTAACAAAAATTGATGAAGAATTAAATGCATTTAAAAAAGATGAAATTATTTTAGATTTTTATGGAGATTTAAAAACAATTCTGGATGTCATCAAAAATAATAGGGATGAACTAATAATTATGGATGCTCCATGTTGTAAAAAAAAAAAAGATGGTTATTGCGAAAAATGTTTATTTAAATATGGAAGCCCTCTTGGTAAATGTATAGTTTATAGTTATCTATATAGTCCAGAATTAAATGCCAATGATCCAAAACTTATTACTTGGGTAAAAGAAGAAATCGAATGCTTAAATTTAAAAGGTATCAAGCAAAATAAATATAAAAATGTGGATAAAGTAAGTGTGAAAGAATTAAAAAATTTAATAGAATATGATATTAAGAAAACATTAGAATATAAGTCAGAAATAAATCATGTATTGTCCAAATATAAAATAGAATTAGAAAAGATAAAAAATATGTTAATATTATGTAAGGAAGAGAAAATAAATAGAAATAAAATTGCAGAAAATTCTGTTATGAAATTTTTGGATTATTTATGTGAAATTATTGATAAATATAAAAGAGAAGGGAAAGAATATTATAGTATGGTTAAAGATCAAAATATACCAAATTGGCTATGTTAGAAAATAATTAAATCTAAAATTGTTAAAGAAATATAAGTCTTTGATTTTATCATATAGGTTTTTTTTTATATGATAAGAATATTTTTATATATTTTTATTACATATTTATTAGAAAATAAATTTAAATTATTATTACCGTATGAATCCCAAAATATAATTATGAATTTTGATAATTTTTTATGATTTTTATTTTTTTAATAATATAAAAGCTCTATATGTTATACAATTTGCTTTCATATGTTTTTAATTTAAAGATATTTTTTTTTTTTTAACAAGTTTGTTTACATTTTTTTTTTTTAATATAAAAAAAATTATTAATTGAATATAGCAATAATTGAAAAATAATAGAATATGATAATAAATATTGGATTATTAGCATAAATTGGATACGAGGCAGCACAAATGTTCAATCCATTTATTTTTTTCGTCGATGAAATTAGATTCTAATTTTTCTATTCCAATATTAATATTTTTATATATATTGAATAATTTTGAATGAATATCTGTAATTTGATTAATATATTTTTTGGTATAAAGTTTAGAATATTTTATATAATCATAGCTATTGATTGTATTTTTGGTACATTTGAAGTCAATACAATTTTCAAATAAAATATTATTATTGATAGGTGGGATGGTTATAGTCATATGATAACTTTGGTCATAAAATGGTATAATATAATTTAGTTCAAAATTAGTTTTACAATCTTTAAGTAAGATTTTTTCATCGGAGAGAACAATACTATTAATAAGAATATCGATTTGTTCGATTTTGGCATTTAATTTTAGACAGATTTCTTTCCTTTCGTCTAAAGAAATTATATTACTAATAGCTTTAATGAATAGTTGATTTATGTCATTAATGATTTCTAATATGTTATAAGAAATTTTATTTATATTTTTAATAAGATCTAGGAAATCATGTATAGTTATTTTGCTTTCGTAGTAATGACAAAAATCATCGAATTGATTATACCATAGATTCATTTCTGGTAATAATTCATTTATTAGACAATGATTTTTTAGATAAAAATTGGATGCTGATTTTAGATTAAGATTTTTAATTTCTTGAATGAAACATTCAATAATATTTTTTTTATAGCATGGATTTGAGTAGCAATATTTCTGTGATATTTGGTTTTTGCAATTTGTAATGTAAGAGTTATGATATGTATCATCAGAATAATAATTATTTTTATGATAAGATTTAGGATAATAATTAAATGTTTGTGGATGAAGGGAGGGTTCAATAGGTGGATGATAATTTGAATAATGTGGAGTATAAGGTTTAGTATTTTTATGTATTTTTTTTTTTTCGTAAATATTAAATTCTTTAATCATACAATAATTGGTGAGTTTAGGTTTATAATCTAAAATTCCAAATTTAATGTTTAAAGGTTTGTGTTTATTGTAATAAAATGTTTTATTTTTGGATAATAGTTTATTTGTTTTTAGAAAAATATTATTGTGTTGTAAATATTTGCCTTTCATATTGATGAGAGTAATAAAGAATGATTTTTCTCTATTGGAATTACCAATAACTTCAAAAATATATTCTGTATTGGATTTCAATTTAAATTTATCTTTATATAAAATACCTGGTGTACCATAAGTTTGTTTGGATTGCAAGATTAATAAGTTGTTATCGTAATCAATATCTGCTGCTTGATTTTGTATGAAGAGATCCTTTAGTTCAATATTTTTAATTTGTAAAATTAAGATTTTATTGGATGAAGTCATGATTAATATATATAAATATAATTTTTTCTATTTGTAAAAAAAAAAGAGTGAAGATATATTCATGGGATTATTTTAAAAAAAATAGTATAAGCCGCCTGCTAGAATGAAAATGATAAAATATTTATAATTATGATTAGGTTTATGATTAGGATAAGAATGGTTGTTTTTGATATAATTAATCATATTAAAATAGATATATTATTTTTTTTAATAATGATTAAACGTATGATGGATAAATGGAATGAATATGAAGATTATAATTAATTTATGTTTTTATTATTGTTTTATTAAATAGGAATAATTAGGATTGTACAATGAATTGTTTTGATTATTTTAGTATAAGTTAGGGGTTGGGATTTTTTTTTTTTTTTGTGTAAATTGTGGAATATAGGTTGCACCGATGCCATTACAGCAATTATAATAATTGTTTCCGAAGTCATTAAAATATTTGGATGCTTGTTGTTGACAATGTTTAGAATAAAAGTGCAAGGAGTGAATATTTTGATTATTTTTTTTTTTTTCGTTTGTTTGAATAAGTTTTTTAATCATTTGAATTTGATTTTTATGAGAATGAGTTAGACATGCATATAAATCTTTATAATAAATTAGATTACATGATTGTTTTGTTTGATTTGTTACATTTAGATAGGAAAGAATATGATTAAATTTACATTTATATTCATATGATAAATAATTATGAATGGAATGAATAATATGTGAGTTTAAATAGTTTTGAATTAAAATAGTGAATAATAAACATCTTAAATTTTTTTTTTTTTTTTTGTAAATTAAATTATTTATGGGATTATGAATGAATATGTTATGATGTCAACTTATTATTATTATAATTTAATTTATTGAATTTAATAGTATAGAAGTCATTATTAAAAAATGATTTAAAAAAGAGAAATGAATTTAAATTAATGATGAGTTTTATAACAGAACCGGAAGAGGGAATTGAAAATGATACTTCTTATTCTGTATTTATAGAAAATAAAGATTTAGAAATAGAGAGATTATTGAATAATAAATCGAACGATAATAGTTATATTAATTATGGTGGAAGAAAAATAATGACATGGGTGAAAGATGAATCAATAAATAATTGTTTTGGGTGTAATAAACAATTTTCTTTTTTTATAAGGAAGCATCATTGTCGTGGATGTGGAAGAATATTTTGTAATGATTGTAGTAATAATTTTATTTTGTTACCGAGAGAGGTGGAAGTATTTCCTATGGAGCCTGAAAATGATAGTTTTAAAAAATATGTTCAATATTGGGTAAATGGAAATTCTGGATGTAATTTGAATAGAGTGTGTAATATTTGCAGAGATAAATATAATCAAGAAGATAAACTATGGTTATATATATCTGTAATAAGAATATTGGATTTGGATTTGAGAGTTATGAATAAGATTTCGTTGATTAATAAAAAATTTCGCAAGGCAATTTCTTATTGTAAATTAAATTTGCGTGAGATTCAATATTATTTACCGAAACATAAATTAACAAAATATGAAAAAAAATTTTTGTGGATGAATAGAAATTATTTTGCGGGACATAGTAAATGGTTAGTGCAATTGGTGAAGTCAATTGATTGGAGTGATTTTGATAAAGCGAATATTATTTTAGAATTATTAACAAGGGAAAAGGAGATAAGATGTTTAAATTTATTGTGTTCAAGACATTGTAAAAAGAAGATATATGTATCGGATGCGATAGAGTTATTATATATAAATAATATTCATTTAAAAAAATTTTTGATACATTGTATTTCATTAATAGATTATGATGATTTGTTGAATTATTTGCAATTGATCGTAAACAATATAAAATATGATATGGAAAATGATTTAATAATTGATTTTTTGATTAAAAGATCGATTGAGAATAGTGAGATTAGATTTAGGTTATATTGGATTTTGACATTAAAGATAAAAGATGAAATATTTGGAAATCATTATTTATGTATTAGAAGTAAATTTATTAAAAATATTCAGAAAAATGTAAGTTTGGATGATGTTTTAAAACTTTTGGATGGTTATAAATTTGTTGAGTTGATATCAAATATAAATATTAATGGTGAATTTAGAGAATTATTAAAAAGTACTATAAAACAGAATAATATATTTAAGAATCGTTTTGAGTTACCTTTGGATCCTAATTATATTGTATTAAATATTGATGTAGAAAATATAATGATAAAGAAAAGTGCAACAAATCCGGTTGTGATTCCTGTAATTTGTGAAAAGGATGGAAAGGAAGTAATAAAAAAAATATTATTTAAAATTGATGATATAAGAAAGGATGAAATAGTAATAAATATGATAAGATTGATGGATAATATTTTAAAAAAAGAATTAAATATAGATTTATTTATTTTAACTTATAATGTGATACCTATAAATGAAAGGAGCGGTATTATTGAAATAGTTCCGGATTCAATTACTTTATATGATATAAAATATAAAAAAAAAATGTCGCTTTTAAATTATTTGTTAGAGAATAATAAAAAGGAGACAATTGAGGAGATTAGAAGTAGATTTGTTAAAAGTACAGCTGCATATTGTGTTATAACATATTTATTAGGAATAGGAGATAGACATTTAGAAAATATAATGGTAACGAAAAATGGTATTTTATTTCATATTGATTATGGTTTTATATTGGGTAATGATCCAAAAAAATCATTAGCTCCTTATATGAGGATAACGGAAGATATGGTGGAAGCATTAGGAGGTGAAAATAGTAAATTTTACAAAGATTTCCAAGAATGTTGTAATTTATGTTATAATTGTTTGAGAAGATATTATAATTTGTTTATGAGTATGTTTTTGTTATTAAATGATGCATCTCCAGCAATTGAGGATAAAAATATTAAATTTTCTTATGATCAGTTGAGAAATGAGATTAATTCACGATTTTTGCCAGGACAATTGAGTAAAGAGGCTGAAATGCATTTAATTAATAAAATAAATAGTAGTAAGAGTAATAGTAATTCATCAATAATTGATATTTTGCATTATTATGGAAAAGGTTTTTTAGCTTAGACATATATTTTAAATTATGTGAAAAAAAAAAAAATAAATTTATGTAATGAGAATATGAATTACTATTCTTATGAAGAAATACAGAAGCATTGTTTTGAAAATGATGGTTGGATAATAGCAAATAATTATGTATACGATATAACTAAATTTTTAGATAATTATAATCATCCTATACCTAAAAATATAGTTTTAAATAAATTGGGAACGGATTGTACCATTGATATAAATTTTCATGGTAGAAAAGCGAGAAAATTATTAGAAAAATACAAGATAGGTAAATTAAAAAATTCGGATAATAATTGTACAATATTTTAAAATTTTTGTATTTAAAGTTAATATATTTATATATATATATTTTCATGAAAAAAAAAAAAATACCTTTAGAAATTTTAAAGAGTGTTAAAAAAAATAGGTGTTGGTTTAGAGATGAAGATGATGATATAGATTGGAATACTAATGAAAATAAGGAAAATATAGATGTCAATATTTATGATCAAAAAGATTTTGTTAATAAAAATGATCAATATATCAGATCATCTAAATCACCTTGTTTTATTAGAGAAACACCTAATAATTTTGATAAATATGAAAACCAAATTGAGTGTTCTCATGATATTTCAAATAATTTGGATTGTTCAAAGAATGAATGTAAAAAATATTGTGAGAATAATGTTTTCAAAAATGGAGATAATACTATGGAAAATATGGATTCTGGAATAAAGAAATATAATGCTATGGAAACAGGATATTACGAAAATGAGAGGAAAAAATATTTTCAGAAAAATGAGGATAGATCTTATTCTCTATCTGAGCCTTCCTACTTTGCTTACGGTAAATCGGAAGGCTCGGAGATGGGAACAACTATAAATAAAAAATTGTCAATGTTGGAGATGGGTGAAGCAAATTTAATTAAATATTCAGGAGAGAAATGTGAAAAAAAACGTGATCTAACATGTTTTAATTTATTTAATAATAAAGAGATGTATGAAAATTTAAATATTAAATTTATTTTAAATAAAAATAAAAGTGATGTTAGTTTTGATCCTTATCTGGATACTATTACTAACGCAATAGAAGATAAAAATGCTTTAAAAATGAACAATGAAAATGAAGATAAAGATTTTGATACAATGGTTAAGTCATTAGAGGATAGTTGGATAATGGACGATAAATTATATGAAACTATAGATTATATATATGATGAAAAAAGAATTTTTGAAAATAATATAAATAATGAGGATTGGATATTTATAAATTTTTTTAATAAAGATATATGATTGATTATAATTTAAAAAAGATAAAAAAAAAAAAAAATATTAATAAAATAGATTATGGGATTTTTGGGTGATTTATTTGATCCGCATATAAATACATTATTTCATTTTGTTTTTGGTATAATAAGTGTTAAAGAGAAAGTTGTATCATTTATATTTTTAATGTATGAACTGATTACAGCAATACCAGATAATAGTAATATAATAGAAAAAATTATTTATTTTCCAAAAGATTGTATTTATATAGATCTATTAGAATTTTTAGTAGGATATTTTTTTTTCAAATATTATTTACATAGAAAATCATTAAATTTATATTAATAATAAATATTCTATGATAAATATTTGGTTTAAATAAATTAAAATAATAAATTGTTTTTATGGTAATATTAGAGTAATCATAAAAATAGTTTATAAAATAAAAAATTTATATTAAGATTATTGTTGTTTAATGACATCAGAAGTTACTATATATATTGAATTTTCAGATAAGGCGATTAGATCGCAAATGGAACCTCCATCTCCACCTCTTTGTTGTTCGGATTTATCAACTTTAAATAATTTAGCGATAGGTGATGTATATTCTTCATTACTTTTATACAATAGTGTATCTTTTTGAGCAGTTTTTACAATTCTTGCTTTGACATCATAGTAATCAAGCAAAATGGGTCGATCGAGTTCAATTGCCATTTTTGCAGCTTGATTAAGAGTTTGTATATGAGGTATTTTTTTACTACTTGATATTGTTTCTGATGATTGTTGTGTCATAATGTAATTGTTATGAATTATTTATAGATATAAATTTTCATAGATAAACGCAATAAGATAATTATTTCAATAGATCAATTTGCTGTTCAATGACTCCAAGTTGACTTTCCAATAATTTTTGAAATATTTCATCTTTTTCATTTTCAATAAATGTATTAATTCTAATTTTTTCATTTTTCAAAATATCTAGATGATCTTTATTATCTTTTTTTTTATTAGTTAATGAATTTGTTTCTAATTGAAGATAATGAAAATCAAGAATTTTGAATTTAATGGAGAATTCTTCTTGATTGGATTTATTAATATATTCTTCATATTTTTTTTTCATTTTAGTTTCTAATTTTTTAGCAGATTCACGTTTATTTTTGATAAAATTTGTAATATCATCCGAATTTTTAAAATTTTTTAAGATTTTAAGATGAGTATCCAATTTTTCAATATAATTTTTACATTGAGATATTAGTCCTTTTGTATAATGATCTCCACCAATAATAGTCAAGTAATATTGATTTACAATACAATTTATGTATGGTACAACTTGTAATTTTAATAATTTGTTATATTTTTTTTCAATATTTTGTAAAATAGCATCTTCTTGATATAAACTTTTAATCCTATTAACTTCTAATTTATCTTCCATAAAAAAATATAAATATATAATTCTTTTTTATCTTTATATATATTATAAATTTTTATAATAATTAATCATCTTTTAGATTGGGGTCATTAGTTTTAGGTTCTTGAGATTCAATAGATTCTTGATTTTGGTTTATAAAATATGTAGAAAACTTTGTAAAGATATCATAACTTTTAGTTTTCAAATCAAGAAATATAGAATTCTGGTCGTTGAATTTATGATATTTATTTTCAAGATAAGCTCCAATATAAATAAATATAATATATTGGATCAGTGTAAAAATTATACTTAGAAAGTTATTATTATTGAGATAGATTCCGAAATAAGTTGCAATGAAAGTATTAAGAAGGATTTCTTTATTAATCATAATAGTAATGTTTTTTATTTTTTTTTATATTAGTAGAAAAGTGAAATCAATTTTTTTTTAAATTTAAAATACGTTTATAAAAAAAAATATAAATAGAAGATAGAAATAACTAATAATGAGCAATGAGGATAATTATATGTCTCATATACATGATTTAACATATTTTTATGTTAAGAAAAAATATAAGAGTTATTTAAAAAAATCAAATTTATTATACATACCAAAAGAAGAAATCTACATGAAGGTAGAAAAAATTTTTGTAGAAGATAATAAAAAGTATAGAAAATATATAATATTAAATTTAAAAAATGATTTTGAAGATGATATAGATCTCGATAATTTGAATAGAATTTTTGATGAAATGCAGGAAGATAAAACTATGATTATAAATAGAATTGTAGAAGTAATCGATGAATATCAAGAAGATGAAGGATTGTATGATAAGGAAAATGTATATAGTGAATAGTTAAATGTGAATATTTAAATATTTTTTTTTTTTGTAATTATTTTGTATAATATATATTAATTAGTATTGATGAATGATAATATAATAGATTATACAGAATATGAATCATATTTGGTGAGTTATTATGGTGATGAAACAAAAGAATATAATAATTTTTTGGAAGGAAACATGAATGTAGTTAATGGAAAAGATAATGTTAGAGAAAAAAATATTCCTTTAAATTTAATAAGGAAAACAAAAAAGATAAAAAAAAGAAAGACTATTAAAAAAGGATGTTGTCCATGTTCAGGAAAAAGATAAATATTTTTGTATTTTTAAAGTCTAAATAAAAAAAATTGATTATTTAATTAATTGTAATACAATTAACTAATGGAGATATTTTTCTTTAAGAGGGAGGAAAATAATGATTATTCATTTATAGCTTATAAAAAAGATGTTTTAGGGTCAGAGGATTTAAAAAAAACAAAGATGTGGTTAGATAATATTAGTGATTTGAGATCGGGAAAAACATCATTTAATACGGATATACCGCGATTACAAAAGTGGTATCAAAACGATGGAATTTATTTTTCAAAAGATTGGCGTGATCAGAATAATCCAAGATGGATAGCAAATAAATATGATGAATTTTTGCATTATTTGCAGCAAATAATACAAGAAAAATTGGATAATATGAAATTAGATTTTGATGGATATAATCATCCGAAATTGAATAGTTGTTTAGTAAATAAATATCGGAATGGTAATGATACAATTAAGGAGCATAAAGATAATCAAAGTAATTTTCTTGAGAATCCAACAGTTTTATCGCTTTCATTAGGTGAAGCAAGAACTATTATATTTAGGAGAACGATTTATAGTAAAGAATATCCGAATTCAATAAAAAAGGATAAAGAGAAGAGTGATTATAATTTTAAAATTGAATTGGAGTCGGGATCATTATTAATTATGGCTGGGGCGGTTCAAAAATATTTTAGTCATCAAATTTCAAAAGAGGATGATAAATTATTAAGATATAGTTGTACATTTCGTCAAATATTTGAATGATTAAAAATTAAAATACTTTTTTTTTCCATATTCTTTCTTGTTCAGAAAATATCCAATATTTATATTTTGGAGTGAGAACTTTATATCCATATTCTTGTACGAGACAATTAGTAATATTATTAGGAATATAAACTGGTATATTTTCAAATTCATCTTGTTTTAGAGGTAAAATATTTTTAATATAATAATAATGTGGTGATTTGCAATTAACGAACAATGCTTTTTTGAATTCATTAATATTTTCTAATTTAGAGATGGATTTGATACTGTGATTTAGTTTAAGTTCTGAATTTGCTTTGAGAAATGGATTTGTTGATGTTTGGGCTTTATAGAGTAAAGGTAAGACCTGGTCGCTAAAATATTCATCAACGCTTTGATAAAGGAAAGTTATATCTAAAAATGTTCCATCTTCTTTACTTATGACTCTAGCATCAATAATATTTTTTTTATCGATAGTTCTATTTTCTGAATTAGGATTAATTTTGATAATAATATCATCATCCTCGTAACCATTTAATTTTTTAAAATTTGCAATAGATTTACCTATTAAGCAAATATCAATATCATCATCCCAGGGTAGGATTTTTTTATTAAAAAACCATCCGATGAGTGTACCATGCATGATGATGGGTTTTATATCATTATTGATGCATAGTGTTGAAAATTTGGATAGAAGAGCAATGAGTCTAGAATGAGTATCTTGAATATTTGTTTTTTTTCCATATTGTATATCTTTATGTGAATTATTTGACATTTCGTTAAAAAATTTTTGGTTTGGTTTATAAATTTGTGTTGATTCATTTTGAGTTTTATTATTATTCATAAAGTAATTTTTGCGTTTTTGTTTAAGATTTTCTTGTTGTTTTTTAAGTAATTGGTTTTGAATGTCAGATTTATTCATAGTTTGGCTATTGATCTGTTTATTTATTTTATCTGATTGATTTGGGCTAAATGTATTATTTTTGTAACTGTCTTTATTATTTTCATTAATAATTTCTGGATTAATAATTTTATGAATATCGTTATCAGAAATTAATTGATTTGGATCTTGATTAAATAAAAAATTTTGTATTTCTGTATAAGAAGAATTATTGGATTTAATATTTTCTGTATTATTATCATATGTAAGGTGAGGTAAATTAAATTTTTTATTATTTTTAGGTTTTGATAGTATGAATTGCATTTTATAATTTATTTATTAAAAAAAAAAAAATATTTTAAACTCTTTAAATAAAAAAAATAAAATTAAATTATTAATAATATTAATTTTATTTTTATTGGATTAATTTGAGTTAGTCTCTATATTATCGGAATGGATTGTAATTAAAGATGGGTAATTAATGTGAAATAGATGAATAGTTAAATATTTAAATAAAATTAAATTTTATTTTTATTTTTTAGAAGATCGATGACTTCATGATCATATATAAAATTTGTGGATGGGATATTTTTACTGAGTGGTTTATATTCAGTTTTATTTGGTTTATTATTATTTGTAATTAATTTATTTTCAACTAAGGGTTTGGGTTTTGAATATTTGATATCCCAAGTAATAAAGAGAATATTAGGATCAATATATAAAACTTTTAGTTTATCTTGAATAAGTTTGTTCATAATGTATTCTATACATTCTTTATTATTGTAGGATGGCATTCCAAAAATAAAAGATGGGATTTGATAAAAACAGTATGTTTGATATTGTTTTGCTTGCCATGTAATTTTATGATGACATTTTCTTAAAACTTCTTTAAAAAATTCTAATTTACGTTTTTCTCGTTGGTTTTGGTATTTTTGTAAGTCTCTTAAATTGATGGATGACATGATTAGTTTATTAATATTTAAATAACAAATAAATTTAATTATTATTAACTAAGAATATTAAAAAATAAGATAAATTATTTTTTAAATAGGATTAAATCAATTATAATTTATAATAATTAATTAATTTTTATGTTTGTTCATTAAAAATTTTTTGTAAGGAAAGAAATAATGATAGATACATTAGTATTCAGTGGTGGCGGAATAAAAGGAATAGGATTTATAGGAGCTTTAGAAGCTATGAATGATGAAAACATTTATAATTATTCAAAAATTAATACATTTATTGGTACATCAGCTGGAAGTATTATGGCTACATTTTTAGCTATAGGATATAGTATTGCTGAAATAAGAGAGATTGGTTTATGTGTGAATTTTGGTAAAGTAAGAGATATAACTGCTGAAAATATTTTTAATTTTTTCGAAGAATTTGGTATTGATAGTGGTAGGGAGTTGAGTAGAGTAATGGAAATTATAATAAAAAAAAAATTAAAAGAGAATCTAACTTTTAAAGAATTATATGATTATACTGGTAAAAATTTAATTATAAATGCTGTATGTTTAAATGATCAAAAAATAGAGTATTTATCATATAATAATTATCCTGATTTAAAAATTTCTATGGCTATCAGAATGTCTGCATGTATACCATTTTTATTTAATCCTGTTAAATTAAATAATAAGTTGTATATTGATGGATCAGTATTGGATACATTATCAGTAAATCTTTGTGATAATAAAAATTATTTAGCATTTTATTTAAGTACAAATAAGAAGAAATTTAATGAAATAGCGACCATAGATAAATATTTATTATCAATTATTAATGTAGTAATACATAATTTAAATAAAAATAAATTAAAAAATGCGGAAGATAATATCATTAGGCTGGAATTAACAGATATCAATAATATTGATTTCGAGATGGATAAAAAAAATAAATTGAAAATGATAAAGAAATGTTATGAATTAACCATAAATAAATTAAAACTATTAAAAAAAAAATATAATAATATACAGAATAATGAAAATGAAAATAGTGATAAAAATGAAAAAGATATAGATAATAATATTAAATTCAAAATAAATGAAAAACTAACATTTAATCAAAAAAAAAATATTAATGATATTTCCAATGAAATTAATAATCATATAAACAAATATTTAATTAAACAAAAAATAAATAAATTGGACTCTATAAAAAATTTTAGTAATATTTACCTAAAAATAAAGGATGATTTTATGAATGTGATCAAACAGAAAAAACACAGCAAATTGAAAATAGATGAGATATTTTTAATTAATAATTTAACAATTTAAAAATTATAGATTCAGGTTATTTTTTTATTAAAATTATATTTATAAAATAACATGACAAATTATGTATCTAAAATGATAAAAAATAATGAAATTATTAAAAAAAAGAAAAAAAAAAAACGAGATTTAAATATTTATACTTCAAAAAAATGTTTAAAATTTTTATTTTCATTATATAATTTGGAGGGTTATAAATTGCCAGGTAATTATGTAACGAAATCTAAAAAAAATTGTACATATTTTTTATATGAACCTTATTATATAAAAGATATAAAAAATAATTATGATTTTATTAAGAAAGCAAGAAATGAACGATTTAGTGCACAAACATATATTGAAAATGATAAAATAGATACTATACATCAAAATGATGAATATTATCTTATAAATATCAATTTAAAAACAAAAATAAGAAAATTAGGAAAAGATTTACCAAAAAAAATAAATGCAAATACGATCATTCAAAAGATAATTGAGCCATGTAAATTGTTTGATAAAAAATTTTTTGTGGAAGTGTTCTGTTGTATTAAGAGATCTGGAGAAATTTACATCTATGATAATTTATTATATACATTTTATTGCGAGAATAAAAAGAAAAATAAAAAATCATTTTTTGAGAAAGATAATAAAAATATAATGAGTACTAATAATTATTTGAATCAATTAAAATTTATTCTACCAAAAATATATAATATTTTATTAAAAGAAATGAATACATTAAGTAAGCAAAAATATAATAACTATTATATGATTAATAAATTGACCTTTATGCCAGATAAAGATGATATTTTGAAATTATTAAAAATAAGTAATTTAGATTTATTCATGAAAAAAAATAAAAATAGAATGATATATTTTAGAGAATTTTTTAATCAACTTACAGACTTTATTTATAATGATAGAGATATTTCTTTAAAAAATATATCTTATTTATCATTATCTGTGATACCTTTACCAAAATTAGATTATCAAAAAACAATAAATAAACATGAAATTAATTATGATGATAAATACAAAATTAATAAAGATAAAGAAGATATAAAAATATTATGTCAGATGAAAAAAAATAAAAAAACAGATGATCTTATTAATGAAAATAAATTAAAAATTCATTTGAATTTTAATTATTTCTTTGAATTTGATTTTTACATTAAAATAATTGTTGTATTATTAATTATTATTATTTTTAAATATATTTTTAAAGAAAAACAAAATAATAACGAAAGAGATAAAATTTTCGAAAATCAAATTAAAAATTTAAAAAATAATTTAAAATCAAAATTATTTATGTACTAATTTGGATAAAATATAATATTTATAATTTTATTATTATTATATTATAATATGAATTTTTTACCATTCAAATCACAGGAAAGTAAAATTAAGAAAACAGGACAAAAATTAAAAAAAAAAAAGGGTTTACTATACGAACCAGAAGAAAGAGTTAAATTTTTTTATAAAGGTTTAAGTCAAATACATGATTTATTGATAGGTGCATTTACATTTATTGCTGCATTAGCTTGGAATGATGCCATTTCAAATTATATATCTAAATACTCAGTTTTCAAGAAATATGGTCAATTTGCATATGCAATAACAATTACTATTCTTGCTGTAGTGGTAGTTGTAATGTTTTCTCATTATTTGCATAAAATCCAAATAGGAAGCCTAACAGAAAGTGATCCTTATAAAAATATAAGAGTAGCACCAGGTGAATATACAGATCTTGCCGATTTAAATCATGATGGAGCATTAGATCTTACTGTATCAGGTGGACCATCTGGCAGAATTTATTATTACAAAAATATTGGGTCATCAATCAAGCCAATATTTAAATTACAATCATCAAAACCGCCTTATGAAAGTAGTGTAAGAGATCCTAAGGTTCCAGTTGAAGAGGATTTAGATTATGATGATCTAATTAGAAGGGGTAAATCAGAGCAAGAAGAAGAAATGATAGATTTGGAGGAAAATTATAATCAGCAAAAAAAAAAAAAAAATTTAATGAAAAGGAAACAATTTAATTACAATAATTTTGTTACTATTCCAATAAATAAATATGATTCTTATAAATTTAAGACACGATAAAAAATTTTTTTAAGGATTTTGATTAAAATAATCTTCAAGATCAACAAAACAGACAGGACATTTTTTACTTTTTTCAAACCATATTTCCAGTTTATTTTTATCAAAAATATGATTACATATTGTTTTTCTTTTTTGTATATCTTTATGTATGGTTTCTTGTTTAATGGGACAAAAGATGTCAATTTTCTCATTTAATATAGGTGCGTATTTATCAATTTCTGATAAACCGATTTCAACATTTCCAATTGTATTTCCTAGATTAAGTAATTCTTGATAATTGTTTGAATTAATATTATCATGATTTTGTATGTTATCTAGTGAAGATGGAAGTATATTATTTATATTTTGATCTTGTCTAATTCCCAATAAAATTCTATAAATCGGATTATGTAGTAAATTATTTAGATTTTGATAAATAATATTATCTTGGGCATTTAAAATATTATTATTTTCAATTTCCTGATTATATTGTTGAGAAGAAGAATTTTGATTGATGGAATCGGATATGTTGTTATTTAAATTTTCTAAATTATCAGAATTATTATTTATAGTAATATCATTATTTTGTTCAGAGTTTTCTAATTCATTAGAATGAATATTTTGAAGTGGAATAACGAATATATTTTGTGATATATTATTATTTTCAATTATAGATGTTTGACTATTTTGTGAATCATTTGAATTTGAGTCTATTATTTCTGATTGATTATTATTATTATTAAAATTATTATTAGAATCTGGATTTAGTGGATCAGAATGATTATTATTTGGTTGTTGTGATTGATTATTGATAATATTTTGTATATTTTCAAAAAATCCGAGAATATCATTATCATTATCATTTGTTGTAATCGGAATATTAATATAATTATATTTTTGACAGGTTTGTAGATGATTTTCATAATTTTCGAATTCAATAAGATTATCACAAAATTCGCACGGAATTAAATTATGATTGTCCATTATAATTTAATATTATTATTTTTTTTAAATAATTTAATGTATATTATTAAAAAATAAATTCTAATAATAAATAATATAATATGGCAAATATTAAGAATATAACCATTACCCCAAGAAATTTTTTTAAAAAAAAAAATCTATCTAAGAGGAAGAAAAAAAATGAATTAAAGAACATTAAATCTAATAAAATTATTGTTAGTAAAAAAGATTTTAAAAATACCAATGTAAAGCATGATACACAAAAAATGAATATACATAACAATCCAATGAATAAGAAGCAAATATTAAAAAAGACTGTAATATCAATAAAAAAAAATAAAATAGTTGAAAATAATAAATCAAATAGTAGACAAAAAATGTTAGGTGGAAATAATAAAAGATCGTTACAAAATTTGTCAAAAAAAAAAAATTTAAAAATAAATTTAATGAAAAATAAATCCATTCAGAATTTACCAAAAAAAAAATTTAAAATAACAACGAAATGTAGTAAAAAAAAAAAAAGAGATAATATTTTGGTAAATAATATTTCATTAACGAATGATTTAAAAGTTGGAAAAAAAAGAAAAAAGGGAATAAATAATAGTTACGAGAAAAAATTTTTAAATATAAAATCAATTAAAAAAACACAAAAAAGAAATGTAAAAGTATTCATTGATTCAAAGAAGGATGTTAAGAATAGAATTAATCATAAATCTCGTATGAAGAATGCATTAGATAGATTAAGTGATAAAGATATAAAAAAAATTCTAATTAAAAGAGGTTTAATAAAATCTAAAAGTAAAGCGCCTATTAATGTATTAAAAGATATTTATTTAAATTCAAAATTGTTAGGAGATATCCAAATTGTAAAATAATTAATATTTTTGATTCCAAATTTTACTTAAAGTGGATGGAGATATTTTAATATTTTTTTCATTTTCAGCTTTGTTACAGGCTAATTTCTGTGATAAATTTAATTTTTTTAATGATAATAAATAGTCAAGTTGTTCTGAAAAATATTTTTTATTTTTTTTTTTTTTTTCATGATTGTAATCAAGAAATTTCCCATTAAGAGATAATTTATAATCTTTTATGTTAAGTTCACCATTATGAGCTTTTATATGACATTCCTTACATAATGGAACAAGATTAAATTTTGAATTTTTATGAAAATGATTTATAAATTTATGTTGATTTGCTTCGGATTGATATTTAATATGATGCACATCAATAGCATCATTATTACATTCAATAATACTACATTTATTCATATAAATATTTTTATTATACAAGGAGGTTTTATTATTTAATATGTTTGGATTAATATTCATGATCTCTCCTCGGATTTGGTATGCTAATTTTAAAAATTCTGGATCTAATTTCATTGCTTTACATACTTCTAATCCATATAGAGTTTCGCCAATTCCAGATTTAAGTTTACGATTATAGATGAGTGATTTATTGATTGAATCATAAATGACGCTTAAATTATAAAATTTAAGTTGGTCATTATTTTTCAATCGTTCGAGTTGAAATAATTTATGTAGATGACTAGTAAACATAAAACTTGATTTATTTTTTATTAAATATAGAATAGTGGATGTGATGATAGATAAAGCTGAAACAGATTCTGTACCTGAACATATTTCATCACCAATTATGAGACTATTATTACAAGATTGATTAATAATAGTTCTAAGTTCCAGAATTTCTTTGGTGAATGTGGATTGTCCTTTAAAAATATTATCGTTATTTAGAATTCTTGTATATATTTTTTCGTATGGATTGTAAATAAAATTACTTGCAGGAACATATAATCCTGATTGTGCCATTACTATAGATAAACCAACTGCTTTCATTAGACTAGATTTACCTGATGAATTAACTCCAAAAATAATGCAACCTTTATTGGAAGAAGTGCCAAGTTCAATATCATTTGGTATATATTCTAAATCATTTTGGATTCGTTCAATAATGGGATGTCTCAAATTTTTTATTTTTAGATAACTATCATTTTGATCATTGCATATAATAGGTTTATGATAATTGTATTTTCTTGCGGTTTTTGCATTACTAACATAGACATCAAGTTTTGAGATAAATTCTGAAATATATTTATAAGTATTAGAATATTTTTGATAAATAGAATCTATGAATTGATTGAATTGTTCTATACAAAGAATTGAAATTTGTTCAGTAAGTGAAATAATATTATCTGAGATATCATTTAATTTAGGAAATTGAATTTTGTAATGATTACTTTTTCCAATTTGTATGAACTCTAAATCATCATATCTAATATTTGTAAGTTTATTTTCTATAGTTACAGTAAACAAAAACTTATTTTTTTGTTTAAGAATGATAATATTTGTTTTGAGCATTTTTATTCTTTGAACAGTAGAAGTTAAAATATAACCATCTTTTTCGGTGAATTCGATTCGAACAAGATCTTTAGTATAATTTTTGTCCAAAATGGAATTAAGTTTATTTTTCACAATTTCTAAAAATTGTTTGTTTTGATTTGTTTGTTTTTGAAGATGATCTAATTCTTTATTATGTCCAAATGCGAATATTGAGTTCTTGATAGATTGCAAATTATATTTAAGAAATTCATCAATAATAATTTTATTTTTATAATCATTTAAATAATCATAAAAAAATTTTTCTTGTGTAGTATCTAAATTTAAATTTTTTACAAGATTAGGATATTCATGTAATTTTTTAAATAGAGAACAAATATAATTATATGAATCATCCAAAATACCAAATTCACTAGGTTGAATCCTTCCCAATTCAATTTTACGATGATAACGCTCGAGATCACATATTTTTTTTATATCATTTTCCAAATATTTATAATATTCAATTTGATTATGAGGATGTTTTTGTAGTAGTTGCTCAATAATATCATAATTATTTTGTAGATCATTTATGTTTGTAATAGGATTTAGTATTTTATTTTTAAAATGTCTTTTTCCCATTCCTGTATGACAATGATCTAAAATATTTACCAAGTTCGAAAATTTTCCTTTATTTCTATTAATTAAATCCAATTGGTAAATGCTATCGTTAGTTAATATTAAATGGTCTTTATGTTGCATAATTTTAGGTTTATCTATTTTAAGTAAAATATTATTATCGTGTTCGTAGGAAAATTGTAACATTGCGATAAAACTGATCAAACCAAAATTTAAAAATTCGAGATCTAAAAATTCAATAATAGAAAGGATACTATTATTTTTATAAATTTTTTCTAGGAAGGTTTGTTGATAAGAGTGTTTAAGATATTCATCAGGAATAGATTTCATATGATAACATTTATTTTTTAGTTCTAGATCTTCAATAATAGTTTTATTTTCAAAATTTTTATTTGTATAGATCAATGTTTCTTTTGGGTTATAAATGTTCAAAAGTCTAAAGATTTCATTAAAATTATTATTTTGCGTATGTCCTTCAAAGATTAGACTTTGACCAGTTGGCAGATCTATAAAACTAATGCCATAACATAATGTTTTATTAATTTTATTTTGTATAGATTCAAGATATATAGAGCATAGATAATTGGAGTCAATATTTTCCACGAAATCAATATTTGTTCCTGGGCTATATATTTTTTTAATATCACGATTGACATTCTTACCCGATTCAGTTTGTCCAACTAAGATAACAGTATATGATTCATTAAGTAACATTTTGACATATTTTTCGATTGAGTGATTTGGAACTCCGGCTGTAAGTGGATTTTTAAATGAGTTTTCCAAAATAGCTTTTCTTTGACGAGTAATTTGAATATTGAGTATATCAGTAATTTCTTTAACTTTACCAAATTTATATTGTTTATTATCAATACCATAAATATTGTAGAAAACGCCAACTTCTATGAATACAATTGTTTTCTTTCCATATTTATTTTCAAATTGTTTTTGATATTCTAGATATTCTTCACAGATAGATTTAACCATTAACTATAAAGATAATTTTGTTTTTAAACCATTTACTAAGAAATATGATTCTATTATTTAAAAAAATTATATATTTTTTGTTGAATTTAGGGTTCGATTAGTATCTAAATTTATGGAAATTTACCATTTTTATATTTCATAAACATGGTTTCTAAAATTAAATTCTAGTAATATCATAATATAGATATTTCCTAAGTAAATTTTTCAAGAATAATTATTGGCATTTAAGTATCTTGTTATTTAATTTGATTTCTTTTGATTATAAAGGATTCAAAACATCCAGAATATTTTAATATATCAACAATATATTCGGCTTCTTTTAGAGATAAATTGGTTTGGTAAATAGTTCTAAGATAACTAAATTGATCAATAGAAATTATTGACCAAGAGTGTTTTATGGAATTCAGACAATTGAGATAGATAATATGATAAGTGGGATCGAATAGATAGATGTAGGACCAAATATGTTCGGGCAATGGGTTAAAAGACATTTATAATATATGTATGAATAATATTTTAATTTAATAAATGGGCTGTGCATTTGTTTTTAAAAAAAACAAAAAAATTTTTTTTATTTTAGCAATGTATAAAAAAATGACAAAGAGCGACTATCACGAATATGCAGAATGCAAAGATGCCGAGATTATCATTAATGCTGGTAATACTGGTGTAACTCCATCCGTTGGTGTTGGAGCAAAAGTAGGCGTTCCACTCGCATTAGCAGGATTAGCACTTGGTGCAATTCTTATTGGAACAATTACATTAAATAAAGAGAATACTGTTAGCGATACAGGAATCGCAAGAGCGAGTGACTCATTAATTGACAATGATGTAATCAGAAGAAAATTCAAATGTGATCAATCAATTGCTACACCAGTTAATGTATGCAATAACATCTGTCTTTACCAAAAAGATAATGATGGTGATTTTGCCGGAACTACCGAATCTATTGGCTCAGGCAACCTTGATGCTTCTGTTCAAGATAATGTAACAGGATCACATGGAATGAGTTCAGCAGGTGCCGATATGACATCTCAAGGACCAGCAGGACAAGGAACCTATGGAATAGGAAATGGTGCTTTAGCAGAAAATCCAAGCGGATCCGCTATGACTGGCAATGATTCCCAATTTAATTCAACTAATCAATTTGGTGAAATGGGTGCCGAAGCCAATCAAACCAATGTTGATGCCGAATTAGATGTAACAACTAGTTAAATCAGATCTAAATTAAAAAATATATAAATGATAATAAGAATAACATAATAAATTTAATTACTAATTTATTTTATTATGAGATTTATTAATTCATATATAGAAATAATAAGATAGAATTTTTCAATTATTGGTAATAAATCTAGATCTATGATTTTGTACTAAGACTGAGTTGGATTTTTTTCGCATCAATGTCGATTTTGTTAATATGTTTTGTGGTTTTCTTTAGAAAATTAGAATGTTCCAAATATAAAATATGATATTTGATTATATTTTTAAAATGATAATTTGGTATCTTATATTCATTTGTATATTTAGGAATTTGATTAAAAAAGATTGAAAGCAATTTAAAATAATTGATTCTTATTATATTTGATCAATCTTATTGAATGGGGAATAAATTTTATTTTTTTTTCTAATCGGAACATTAAATTTAAAAAAAGAAAAATTTTTTTTTTTGTTTTAGCAATGTATAAAAAAATGAGTGACGAATACCCAAAAGAAAAAGATTGCAAAAGAGGAAAGATCATAATTAATGCTGGTAACAATGGACAAAGTTCATTCAGACCAGGAGTACCAGTTGCCCTTGCAGGAATGGCTCTTGGAGCCATACTTGTAAGAAGTTTTGTTGTGAATCATGGTAACACAGTTACTAGAAACTTGACCGCATCATTAATGGGAAGTGCTTTTGATAATGATATCACTAGCACCGAATTTGAGTGTGACAAATCAATCAAAACTCCAGTAAATGTATGCAATAACATCTGCATTTATCAAAAAGACAATGATGGCAAAGGTTCTGGTGGCAAATACTTGGCTGGCAGTGAGAATAGCGGATTATCTGTACAAAGAAATGCAACAGGTTCAACCACTATGTCAAATTCTGGAAGAGCACACGCATCTCAAGGACCAGCTGGTCAAATCACCAGTGGTAGAGAAAATAATGCTGGAGCAACAGATCCAAGCGGATCCACTATATCTGGTAATATTATAGAGGAAAACGCTTCCAATCAAGTTTCAGCTGCGGGTGAGGTTACAGATAACCAAACTAATGTAATTGCAGGTGCTGAGGTTACTATTGGTTCAGAATAAATATTATTATGATTTTTATAATTAAAATGAATATATGATTTTATAATTTAATTTTATAAAATTTAAAAATTAAGTGATAGAATTTTTTTAAAAAATAAATATAAATATGAATAAGAAATTTATAGATATTTTGAATAATATAATAAATTTTTTCAAGATATTCGGAACTAATTTTAATTCGATTTCAAAATCTCAAAGAAAAATAATAAGTGAAATAATTTTTATACCAACGATAGTATATTTCATGGCAAGATGTATGATGATTATTATGGATAATTTCAAAATAGGATCAAACAACAATCAAGTTCCTAAATCTTATAATTTTAAAGAATATAAAAAACGATTTAGTGAGCAGTTCAATGACAATCTTGATATAATAAAGAAAAAGTTAAAACTGGAAAAAGATTCAGAAATAGCAAAAATCCGAGCAGATATAGAAAATGAAAAAAATAAATATTTAGAGAAATTAAAAACTGAATATTTAGAAAAGAAAAGAGAATTTATTGGAAAAAAAAATAATGAGTTACAGAAAATGAAAATTAGACGAGAAAACAATCATAATAAAATAGTAGAAAATAAGAAACAATTTTACAATGAATTAATCATTAAAAAGGAAAATGAGTATAATGATCTAATCAGACAAAAAGAGTTTGAATATAATGAATTAATAGAAAGAAAAAAGAAAGAAATGGAAATACAATTACAACAAAAATCCCAAGAAAATTTAAAAAAATTAATAAGTAGAATTTCTAATCAGCTTGAAAGTAGAAAGTTAAGTGAGGTTGAGAGATTTAAAAAAAAATTAGAAATGAAAAAAAATGAAGAAATAGATAAGACGATTGAGGAATTTAATAATAATATTAATTTTCAAAATAGCAAGATTTTAAACGATATTATTAAAAAAAATGAAACAATAAATAATTTAAAAAATATTGAATCAAAAAAAGAAACTAACAATATATTAATTCTAGAGGAAGAAAGATCAAAAGATTTAGAGAATATGAATAATATTGATTTAGTAATTGAGAAAATATAATCTAATCTAAATCGTTAATAATTATTAAATTTCTTCAACAAGGTCGGTATGAGTTAAGAAATGCCTACGGCAACAATAGCGTTCAATTTCTAAATCTCTAAGAGCTTTGAATTCGGGAGTTTCGAAATTATTAAGTTTTCCATCTTTTTTCCTTTGTATATAGTTGACACCCAGAATTTTATTTTCTTGGAGACTTTCACTTCCTGATTCTTTTTCTTTTTTTTCAATATCTTTTTTATATTCTAATATTTTTTCAAGATATGTCTCATATTTATCTGCAATTACTTTACCGCATGTAAAACATCTTATTGGAATAATCATTTTATATTAACTAAATATTTTAATTTCAAATTTATTGCTTATATAATTTTATAATTTATTTCAATTTTATTCAATAAAAATAATAATATATTTAAACAATAAATAATCTATAATAATAATGCTTAATTCAGGAAGTATTACTAAACTATATCAAACTGGAACAACAATTATGAATTCGTTTTTGGCAGAAAATAAAAAGAATCAGATATTGGAACCATTATCGTGTTTAATTAGATTAGCAATGTTAGGATTTAAAGATAAGGGTGTAAAGATTAGTATAAATCAGAATAAGATATCATTTCATGAGCCTAGTTTTTATCAGGGTCCATTAAGATGGCATTATGGTGATACAAGAAATGATTTACATAATTTACATAATCCTTTAATAAAATGTACTGAATGGTATGATACGAATATTATAGAAATTAAAAATATAATTAGATTTACATTGAAGGGGTTAACAAGATTGAAAGAATCATATGAAAAGCAATCAATTATACAACATACATTGGATCATTATATAAATATATTAGGTGAATCTATAAAAAATTCCCATAAAGAAAAAAGAATAAAGAAATCGGATATGGATTTGAGTGCTAGTTTATTTAAAGAAAATTCAATTATAGAGGAACCAATAAATAATGGAGAAGAATTGGTGAATAGTGGAAATATGAAAAAAGAAAATGTAGGAGATGAGCATTCTAAAAATATGTTGAAACCAGAAAGTTCAGCGAATTATAATTTGATTTATAAAAAATTAAAAGAAATATGGACATATAGAGAGATTAAAATAATAAATAATATATTATTAGAAATGAATAATAAAAATAGTAAAAATGAAGAAGATTTTAGGGCGTATTTATTATCAATAGATAATATATTATGTGCTAAAGATAAAGCGGTATTTAATATAATTCAGACGATGACAACAATACTTTAAAATTAATTTTTAATTTTTGGGATTTTGATTTCGAGTGCATTTTCAATTTTTCGTTTATAAATACCATTTGGAATGGCGGTACCATTTTCATAATTTATAATAATTCGTGCTGGTAAATTGAGTTGTTTTGCAAGATCTTTTTGTGTTAATTTTTTTTTATTTCGAGCTTGCATGATCATAGTTCCTACTTTAATAGGCACTCGTTTAATCTTTTGTGATTCATCTGATTCATCTAATTTATACATTTTTTGTGAGTTATGTGAATTAGAGGAGTTATTATTAATTTTTTTTTTTGTGGTAAATCGACCTTTACGAAGATCTTGTTGAGTAAGAGTTTTATTCGGTTTTTTCTGCCATGTGACTGTTTTCCAATCTTGATCATTATTAAATTGTGACATATTGAATGATATATATATTAAGAATTTTTTTTTTTTTTTTAAACTAGATGAATAATTTTTGAATATTAATGAATATTGTAATGTAATCCAAAGGAAGAGAAATAATCAAAATCTTTTTTATAAAATTTAAAGATTTTTCGTTGAATATGATGGTTATAAAATTGATAAGTTTGAGGATAAGTATGGATATATTTTTCTTGTGGAAGATCGAAGACATAATCATATTGGGAGCATAACGGTTTATTTTTATTTTGTATATGGGGTCCTCTATAATTTTTAATAGATGATGGTATTTTTTTTTGATAAATTTTTTCCAAGATGTTGTAATTAATGTTATTAATGTCAAAAATTTTGAATACATTGATGGATTCATCCCAGGATTCGGATAATTGTGGTGTAAAATGATGATAATTAATATGTGTTCCAAGATTAGAATCATTAAGTTCGTAAACGAAATTTTTGAATGTAAGTTGTTTTTGAATTTTCCATTGATCTATAAATTCGCCATGTGGTTTATATTTATCTAAAAATCCTGAAACGATACGTTTATATGGGTTACGTACAAATAAAAATATTTTAAATCGATAATGGTTTTTAGGCAGATGATTATAGCTATTTTTATGTAGATCTTGAGGTTCATTTTTATGAGATAAAAAATAGAAGAGTTTTTTTATGTGTGAACAACCACATTTGGCTGACCATCCAAATATAATTTTTTTTTTTGCATCAATAAGGAAGAACATGAGAAAAAAGTAATTATATATATATATAAATTTATGATAGATTTAAAATTAAACTAATTAAATTTAATGATAATTAATGTATAATATTTTATCTTGTATATAATATATAAATATTAAAATGAAAAGAGAGGATTATTTTCTAGTTCTAAATACCGCTAGTAATATAGCATGTTTTATAATATTAATTATTTCTTTAGTAATTGTATATTTATTGTTTAATTTACAAGAAGATCAACAATAAAAAAGATGATTAAAAGTATATAAATTTATTAATTATAACATTGTAATAAATAATATAATTAATAAAAAAAAATAATTTTTATATTTTATCTTTTCATATAGTATAAATATATTATGAAATCTAAAGATTTATATTTAACTCTAAATGTTATTGGAAATATTTGTTTATTTATCATTTTAATTTTATATATAATAGCTTTATTTTATACATATAATAAATATAAAGATCATAAGAAAAAACTTAAAGAAAAGGATAAATTTTACAAAGATAATCAATTTAAAGAAGAAGAGGAATATATTCCGCCATCAAAAAACCAAATAGAAGAAATTAGAAAGAAATACCAACAAGAAGAGAAGAAAAAAGCAAATAATGATATTAGATTGGATACATCAGGAGGTTATAAAAAAAATCAAAAAGATAGTAATATTAAAATTAAGACAGTACATAGTGATGATGATAAAAAGAAGACACATCATCATCATCATCATCATCATCATCATCATCATTCTAATAAAAATGCTTCGATAAAAAAGACTAAATATATTTATGATTATCAAACACAGGAATATATAGATGAAAAAAAGCAAACACCTAAGCAGAGATGTATAAATAGTTTAAAAAAACCGGATCCAATTAATTGTTGTGAAGAAGAATGTTAAATTATAAATATTTTTTTTTTAATTGTAAGTATTTTTTAAAATTTCGCTATAATCCAAAGTTTGAGAAATATTTACGTTTTCATTATTATTATTATTGATAAATGAATAATTTCCTGGTAATGATTGTGCTTTGAAAGCATTATGATCATTAAAAAATGGATTGTTATCATTATTTGTTATATTATTTTTTTCAAAATTTGTCATGGAATTATTCATTATATTTGAATTTGAAGAGGAAAAATCATTTGAGAAATTATTTAAATTAATAATTTTATCGTTATAATAGTCATTAATATTTGAATCTTGATTTTGTCGTGATAAATCGGATATATTAGTTTGTTGTAAGAATTGATTTGGTTGATTATTTATATAATTATGTCCGATAAAACTTTCCTGAACGAGATTTTTTTTGTTTTGGATCATTTGTGTATTTTCGTTTTTATTTTGTATTTTTGTGGGTGATAAATTTGCAGATTTTATTTTTTTAGTATCTTCATTTTTCTCAATTATTTGGGATTTAGAGGATAAATTGTTTTCATCTTTTGATTGAGTCATAATGTTTTTTTTTTTGTTATTTAATTCTTTTTCTTCTTCTTCTTGTTCTTCTTCATTTTGATTTGAATCAACGAAACTCTCAGAAACTTTATTAAATTTATTTGATGTTTTGGAAAAGAATTTTTTTAATTCAAAGGATTCATGTCTTATTTTTTTAATGAAATTCGTTTGAGTACCAATTAGAACAATACTAATAATTACATCACCATTACAAAATGAAAATGTATTATTTGTTTCTGAATAGTCACTATCAATTAATCCAATATATGGAAAACATTTTACGATTTTTCTTAAATAAAAAATACAAATACCAATTAAAATGGTTTGTAATATAATTTCTTTAAGTATTTCTGTATTGGATTTATTAGGATCATAATCAGGAAATAAATATTCAATTATTGTACCTAAGATTCCGCCAATAAGTACGTAAAGAATACTATATTCGGCAATCTTAATTAATTTATGTATTCTAACTTTATCAAACCTTAATAAATTATCCAAACGTTTTTTAAATTCTTCTTTATACATATTTACTTTATATATAATAATATATTAATATTAACAAAAAAGAGTAACATTTATATACAAAATTAATGAATAATTTAAAACATATTTGGAAATCAAATATATATACATTATTTAAATAATAATATTTATAAATGATTTAAAGAATTATTTCATTTACTATTTAAAATATGACAATAACCAAAACAAATATTTTTTATTCTGGTGTAATAGTGATATCATTAGCACTAACAGGAATTTTGATTTATAAAATTAATGCTAAAAGAAGTTGTATTAAAAAAATAAATGAAGAGATAACTTGTAATGATGATAATAATGCGAACGATCAATCTGATACTTCAAATATTGGTCCAGATAACTCAGAACACTCCCAAAACAATGAAAATGGAGAAGAAGTAAAAGAAGAAACTACTAATAAAGATGACTAAAGCTAGAATAATTTTAATTATATAAAAAATTATTTAAATATATAGAAAAATATATCTAAGTAATTATTATGAATATAAATCATGTATCAGATATTTCATTTTTCAAACATCCCTTATTTACAATTAAATTTTTTTATTATGAAATATTGTATAATTTAAAACTATTAAATAATCATTTCCATCAATTTCTGGGTTTTATAATTTTTTTTTTAACAACAAATATTTTAGGTTTTTATATTGATGAATATTATTTATTTTGGATACAATTTTTTAATTATTCGTTATTATGGTTTATATTGGGAATATTATCATCAATTGGACTTGGTGCAGGTTTACCAACTGGTATTCTTTTTCTTTTTCCTCACATATATAATATATGTAAAAATTATGAAAAATACGGAAATATTATTTTGTGGGAATCGATTTGGTTTAAACCAAATGATTTAGTAGATTTTAGGGAAAGTGATTTGATTTATAATAAATTTTCATTGAATCTATTTATGAGATGCTGGATAGTTTTTTTTATTTGGGGTATTGGAACAGCATTCGGTGAATTACCGCCTTTTTTATTTAGTAAAATGGCATCAATATCTGATTCAAAGATCAATAAATTAATTAATAAAGAAAAAGATAATTTATTATCTAATATGCAAAAATGGATGATGGATTTTATGAAAAAATATGGTGCATTAGGAGTAATACTAATGTCTTCATATCCTAATATTTTCTTTGATTTATGTGGATTATGTTGTGGATATTTACAAATGTCAACGAGTAAATTTTTATTATCAACAATCGTAGGTAAAAGTATTATTAAAACTTTATTTCAAAATACAATTATAATTTATTGTTCATTAGAGATATATCAAAAATATATAATTGAATTTGTTGAAATTTATTTTCCATTTTTTTCAAAGAAATTAGATTTATTTTTAAAAAATCTTGATTCAATAGAGGGTGAAGTTGAAAGAAATAATGGAGAATCATCTTATATATTTTATGTTTGGAATTTGTTTTCATTTTTTTTTATAGTAGTATTTTTAGTTTCTTCAATACAAAAAATTGCAAAAAAACATTATATAGATCATTATCATTTAGAAAAAAAAAAATAATGTAATAGATATATAGATTTGTAATTAAATTTTTTTAAATTATAAATATTTCCTAATTCTATCTATCAATCCCAATTTTATTTCTATTTTTTTACAAATTAATATATTAATTTCGTCTCGAAGTAAAAAATAATTTGTAATTGATTCGTTAATGATATCAATCATTTGATTCATAGGACTCCAATTATTTGCGCAGGTGATACTTTCACAACATAAACATCGATAATAATTGCTTGATTTTAGACATTTTTTACTAATTAAGTTTAAATACTTATGATTATTTATATTAATATTTGGACATCGAAATGGATAGTTATCATCGATTATTATATCTAAATAAAAATATTTGGTTTGGTCAATTCTAATTCCAAAAGAGATAATTTCAGAGCGTTTCGGGTTGTCTATGGCAACGTAGGAACACTTAGATAGTGCGTTCGTCCTATTATCATAGAAATCTAAAAAAAATATATTTTTAATGAATTTGCTATAATGATTGAGAGTAGATTTATTAGATTGTAGTTTATTTTTTTCGTTATGGAAAATTTTGATTTCCTGATTTATTCTTTTTCGGAACATTTTAGTATTTATAAATATACAGAAATATATTCTTAAATAGTATTAATTTTTTTATTATTCATCATCGATGATAGTGGAATCGGATAGTTCACTATCGGAGTCTGAAAAATATAAAAATTCTTTTGTTTTTTGGGTACAATCAATTCTTTTATCAATATCATTGAAAAATGATTCACCATGTTGTTTATATTCATTTAAAATATTATCAAACCATTCTTTTAGTTGCAGAAAAATATTATTTGATTTACAGAAATTACTTAAATAAGGGAAAGACGATTTAAGAATGAATCCTTTTTGTATTTCTGCATTTTTATGATATTCAGTGGATTTTCCACCGCTATGACTATATTTACGAGTTGCGGTTGAATAATTTAGCATTGTAACCATAAATGTGAGATAATCAGAATTAAAAATAATTCTATGTTTTGTACAATATCTCATTAGAAATTTTATAATGATGTTAATATCGCAATATGTAAGATCGATGTTTGTTTTCAATTCATTTAAAAGGTTATTTTTAAATTGAAATTCATCATGAATAATTTCCTTATTATAAATTCCTTTAAAAATACAATCGACCAATAATTCGTAATCAAAAACAATAATAGATTCAATAAATTCTAATATATTAATTTTTTCAATATCAAGACAGAGACCAAAATCATAAATGATCAATTGATATATATTTAAATCTGAATTATATTTTACTTTCCAATTTCCAGAGTGTAGATCAGAATGAATAAATTTATTTATAATCAGCGAATCTTTACTAAAAAGTTCTAAAATAGTACATATTTTAGTTTTTTGGTATTCACTAATATTTAAATTTTCAAAATAAATACCATCTTCATAACTCATAATAATAATATTTTTTGAATATGAATGAATTTTAGGTATAATAATAAATTTATTATTTTGATAGATTTGATAAAATCGATTAAGATTAGATGCTTCAATATTGAAGTCGGATTGTTCTTCAATAGATTGAAAAAAATTTTCTAAATTAAGTGGAATGAAAATATCGTTGAAGAACGTCTTAAGAATGAATAAAATAAATTTACTTAATTTTTTGGAAATATTAATTTGTTGTCTAATATTTGGATGAATAACTTTCATAGCATAATATTTACCAGATGAAATATCTTTTATTTTATAAACTTGAGCAATACTTCCAGATGCAATCGGATCTCCGATAGAATAATAATCATCAATATTTTTATTAAAATCATGAAAATAAATTTGTTTAGTGAAATAATTTGAATGATATGGACATTTCTCATAAAAATCTTCAAAATTAGTTAATAAATTTTTTAAATTATTTTCGTCATTAATGAGTTTAATACGACTTAAACTCCATTGTACCATTTTGATCCCAAGTACGCCAACATTTTCTATTGTTTTTTTAAATTCATCTAAAATATTTTGATCTAATGTATTATTTTTATAATGATGAATTATTTTATAAAGATTATAAATGAAATATAAATTATGATAAAATTGTGAAAGATATAATTCACCTAAATACCATATAATAAATGCGATAATGGAAATAATAAAAAAAAACAACATAATAATTTATATATTTATATATATATTAAATTTAAATTTTTTTTTTTTAATAAATTTATTCGCTATCGCTTTCATATGAAATATTTTTATAATTGTCTTTAATATCTATTTCTAAATCAAAAAATTTATTATTTTTTTTTTTTTTATTTTTCATTAAATAATCATTTAAATATTTTTTTAACTCAGGAAATATATTATAATGTTTGCAATAAAATAAATAATTTGGATAAATATCATTTAGGAGACGATTAGTACTACTAGATTCTATTTTACAATTATATCCGAAATTTTTTAAATTGTCATAATTTAGAAGAATAATTAATAAATTTATATATTTTGAATTAATTTTTATATTATTTTCATAACTAAATTTTAATATTTTTTGTATAATATAATGAAAATAATTGAATGACTTTTTCTTTTCCTTTAAGTCATTATTAAATTCAATAATTGTTTTAGATTTTATTTTCTTACGTTTTAATTCATCAAATGATTCATCATTAATCAAGCCATCAATTGTTATTTTTACTGCAGATGCTAGATCATTTTGGCAATTATTTTCAATAATTTTTCCAATATTCATATTTTTTAAATCGCAACATAACCCAAAATCATAAATAATGATACTAAAATCTTTTTTTTTATAATTGTATAAAACTTTCCAGTTTCCGCTATGTAGATCGCAATGAATTAATCCATTATTAAGAATACTATCTTGTAGAAATAGTTCCAAAATAATAAATATTTTGGATTTATGATAAAATCCAATATTAAGATTATTAATATGTAATCCTTGTATATATTTCATTAAAATAATATTTTCAGAATAATCATAAAGTTTTGGTATACAAATATATTTATTATTGTTATACCTATGATAAAAATATGAAAGATTTATTGCTTCTTTTTTAAGATCAAATTGGTTTTCCACTGTTTTAAAAAAATCGTAAATATCGATAGGAATATGCTTATTTTGGATAATATAAAAATAAAAAAACAAAAAAAATAAAAATATTTGTTTAGATATAAATATTTCTCTTCGTACATTTGGATGAACAATTTTTAATGCTATATTTTCATTAGTAATTTTATCTTTTAAATGATAAACTTGTGCTATACTTCCAGATCCTACACATTTAATAATATTATATTTTAGATCCAAGTCATATCCAAAATCATTTAGAAATATTTTTTTTGTATATTCTAAATTATGAATTTGGCACTGATCATAAAAGCTTTCAAGATTTTCTGTAAGAAGATGAATATTTTTTTTATCATTAAATATAATTTTAACTCGTCCAAGACTCCATTGTATTAGTTTTATACCAAATACGCCAATTTGATTTACAGAATTTTTAAATTTTTGAATATCTTGAATTTTTAGATTATTTTTATTTATTTTTTTGATAAAATGATAAGATTAATAAATAAATATAATATTTTTATCGATTTTTAAGTATAAGATTAAATTATAAATTATGATTAAAAAAAAAACAAATAACATTAATAATATTTAAATAATATCATTATTTTTTTTTTATACAAAATCTTTTTTCTTTTTTATCTAAATAATATAATATTGATGGAAAAGAAATTAATTTATACATTTTCTTTATTATTTATTTTTGTAATCGTTTCTTTTATGATAGCCATTAATTCATTTAAAGATAAGAAATTTACATGTAGCAATTATATATTAAATACCTATTTATATATAATTTTATCATTAATCATTGTTTCCTTAATAGTGTTAATTATTCAAAGTTACTTTAATAATAGAATAAAATTAATAGGTAAGTTTTATTGGATATTTTTCGTAATTGTTTTATTATCATTAATGGCTACATTATATGTAAATCCCCAAAAAATAATCATTAAACATATTTTTTGGTTTATATTTATTTTTTTGATGGGAATAACATTATATCCTATCTATCAATATACAAAAGATAATGATATTTTTTTAAAGACTACAATAACATGTTTAGTTATAGTTTTATCTCTTACATTTATAGCATTTATAAAACCTGAATTTATTTCCCTATCATGGGGTCCAGTTTTACTTGTATTATTGATTGCCGGTATTATTATGAGATTATGTGATATATTTTTGAATAAAAATAAAAATAATAATTGGACTTATTATCTTTCATATTTTTTTGTATTTATATTTTCATTTTTGCTATTATATGATACTAAAAAATTGCAAGTCAATGCAAAAACATGTAAAGATCCTGATTATATTAATGAATCCATTGGTATATTTTTGGATATAATCAATATTTACTCTAATACGAGTTTAATACAATAATATATTTTAATCAATCTTAAATGAAATTTCTGCATTAATAAATACAAATAATACTAAAAATAATGTCTTTTTATGATAACCATTATGAAGCGAAATATTTAAGAAAATAAAAAAAATAAAAAAAAGTACAACTTTTAAAAGATCACGATATAATTTCCATTCAGAATATCTTTCTATTATCCCTACATTTCTTGTATCTGTTTCTTCATAATATGCTATTAGACAACATTTATTTTTTTCCCAACTTCGATGTAAAAGATAGAGTCGTAATAAACAATTAATAATATAGATTTCACTTTTGTATGGAATTCTACTTACTGCAGCAAAATAAGAATGATAAATATTAGTAATATTATATTTATTACCATGACATAATTTAAATCCTATGAAAGTAATTAAAAATCTTAAAAAATATAAATTTTTTTTTTTTTTATAATCTTTTTCTAGATAGAGTGTTAAAATTTCAAGTATCCCAAGGCATGTAAATAATTTTCGTTTTGAAATCATAACAAATTTAATATAAAAAATAATAATATGGTGAATTAAAATTTTATTTTTTTTTTTTTTATCTTAAAGGTAAGGGCAATATCATTTATAAATATATTTATATTTAAATTTTTTATTGTTTATATTTCGAATCTACATATAAATGATAAATT
>Ga0114919_10000311_pt1 | contig 36563 bp, 27 predicted proteins | sample BlataG_FD_88682 | JGI IMG/M metagenome (GOLD analysis project Ga0114919, IMG submission 88682) | Deep subsurface microbial communities from Black Sea to uncover new lineages of life (NeLLi) - Black_00105 metaG | ecosystem: Environmental > Aquatic > Marine > Oceanic > Sediment | place: Atlantic... | reverse complement strand
GGGGGGGGGGGGGGGGGGGGGGGGGGGGGGGGGGGGGGGGGGGGGGGGGGGGGGGGGGGGGGGGGGGGGGGGGGGGGGGGGGGGGGGGGGGGGGGGTGGGTGGGGGGGAGACTGAAAAGAACTGTATTCTATATATTGTAGAGAAGAGGAGCGGGGAAATCGACGGGTGATCCAAGTCCAGACTTGCCACTCTTCTCTATTCTTCTTGATAAATGCTTGTGGTAAAATGTGCATTGGCACAATTAGCATAAATTGAATAGTCACGAAACTGGCATATTGAGGTTTAAGACGTAGCAATAGTCACGAAACATCCAAACTCATCATCAAGGTGTGCATTATCTCCTGACAGCGACTTAATAAAGAAACTATGAAGCTTTCAACACTTAGACAGCTCAGTGTAACCAAGGTAGCATCAAGGCCAGCAACCACACCACGTCTAGTATACCATCACTGCCGTCCATCGACCTCCACCATCCAATGCTCCGCAGCAGCAGCAGCAGCAGCAGCACATTCTCCTCCACAACCCCAACAACCCTCCAACAACCTAGTCCTAAGAATAGCCACAACAATCAAATACACAATCCAAAGACTCAACTCCTCTTTAGACAAACTCGTCCAACACACCAACTCTGACGCCACCAACACCCAAATCAGAGAATCCCTTAAACACATGCAACTTCTCCTCCTCCTCGCCCCCTTTGCCGCTATTGGCAGCAGAGCCGACACCGCTATCATCCTCGTCAAATCCCTCGCCCAATTCATCAAACTCTACCTACTCCTCTTATTTGTGAAGGTCATCTTGAGTTGGTTCCCCACCATTGGTCCAGATGTGTGGGAGCAGCAACCTCTGGCAACACTGAATCAGATTACCAACCCTTACCTACGCATATTCAATGGCCTGGTTCCTTCATTGTTGGGTACTATTGATTTGACTCCATTGTTTGGGTTTATGATATTACAGTATATGGCTGCTACTTTGAATGGATTCGCTGCTTATGGTGATCCATTTGGTGAATATTGGGGATAAAAGGAGAAGAATGAGAGACAGGAGAAGAATGATGTTTTCTTCCCTTCTCCTTTTCTTCCTCTCTTTGTCTCTTCACCCTGCCTACCTACATATAAGCTTGTATTATTCTCACTGTAACAACAACAACAACAATACTACTACTAACACTAATACTAATACCAACATTACATCTTAGACCTTTGAGCAACACCATTCATCATCATATGTTTCAATTCCCCCTTTGCAATGGTCTCCAGGTGCACGACATCAGGACCATCAGCCAACCTCAATGTCCTAGCACTACTATACATCATAGCCAAAGGAACATCATCACTCACCCCAGCACCTCCATGCACCTGTATAGCCCTATCTAATATGGTCAACACAGTGGTAGGTGCCAGCGCCTTGGCTTGTGCTATTTTAAACCTCGCGTTGGCAGCTCCCACCTCATCCAAGGCTCTTGCTGCCTCCAACACTACTAACCGAGCTGCGTCCAACTCCATTCTACTCTTTGCAATGTCTAGTCTCACTGACTGATGACCACCTAGTGGTTTGCCAAATGCAACTCTCTCCACTGCCCTCTTCTTCATCAACAGCAGCCCTCTCTCTCCCATCCCTATTAATCTCATGCAGTGGTGCAACCTTCCTGGACCCAGCCTGCCCTGAGCTATTTCAAACCCTCTCCCCTTTCCCAGTATCAGCCCACTAGCATCCACTTTTACGTTGTCAAACACCACCTCTGCATGACCATGAGGTGCATCATCGTACCCAAACACCGTCAATGGACGTACAATAGTCACTCCGGGGTGGGACATTGGCACCAGAATCATTGATTGTTGTTCATGTACTGCCTTGTTTGCAGAATCTTCAGTCTTGCCCATAAATATAGCTACTGCACATCGGGGATCGCACGCTCCTGATGTCCACCATTTCCTGCCATTCACATTATAATGATACTTTCCTACCTCTTTACCACACCTACCACTATTGTTATCATTATCAATGCATTCTGTGATTGATCCCTTGATATTAGTAGCATCACTAGAAGCTACATCAGGTTCAGTCATAGCAAAACATGATCTTATATCTCCCATCAATAATGGTACCAACCACCTCTTTTGTTGATCTATACTGCCATATCTAGCCAGTACCTCCATGTTGCCTGTATCTGGGGCTGAACAATTCATTGCTTCTGGCGCCCAGGGGCTCTGCCCCATTATCTCTGCACAATGAGCATAATCAACATTAGATAGACCAGGACCTAGTACCAATTGCAATGGCTCCTTGGCATTCATACTATTATTCGTAATACCGTTATCACTATTGTTGTTGTTATTATTATCGAACAGGGTCTTTGCTAAATGTCTAGCCATGTCGGGAGGAATCCACAAGTTCCACAATCCTTGGGACTTGGCCTCCTTCTTTAATGATTCTTGCAATGGATGGATGGTCCACCTATCTTTAGACGTTGCATGTGTTTGGAGTATTGCCTCTGCTGGAAAGATGTATTGACTCATAAAGGTCTCTAACTTGACCAGTATTGAATGTACTGCCTTACTGGGACCCAGCCCTCTATGCAGGTCTATGCGTAATATTGTCTTGTCTTCCTCCTTCGTATCCTCGCGCTTTTGTTTCTTATGTAGAACATCTAGAGCCCTGATAGCCAAGCTGGTAACAACAGACCTAGACCCCATAGCTGCAGCATTCCTTGATGAAGCATTCCCTTGAGCAGCCCTTGCACCCACACCAGCCAAGATGGCAGCCAACCTAAAGAGTGAGAGTGATACATAGAATGACCAATCTTGGGGGGATGGTGGTTGGGAGCCTGATGAATGGCAGTACCATTGAATGTAGTCCTTCTCACTAGGTATCCCAGCAGGAAGATCAACATCACTATTGTGAGTAGAAGAGAGAAAGGTGATGAGGCCGGGGATGCCCGGAGGAAGGTGGTACGGCAAGCAGTTGTAAGCCAAGTCTGCAAGAGGGTCACCAAGAGTGGCCAGTTCCCAATCCAATATAGCCAGTATCCTATTGTTATTGTCATACACTAGATTGTCTAGACGGTAGTCTCCATGTGCAATTCTAGTGCGTGAAGCATCACCATCAGCCAGAGGAATTCTAGATTGTAGTGCCTCTATGAGTGATATCATCTCTGGTATTGGCTTGTTATTAGATGATGATTCACTAGACATGTATTGCCTAGACCATCTATCTACTTGCCGTTTGCAATACCCGCCATGCTGTCCAAAGCTGCCCAATCCTACTGCATTGGGTGGCACAGCGTGCAAAGCAGCGAGAGAATGTGCCATTGCTTGGTAGATGGCTCTTCTTTGTTCAGGTCTGGAGATAGTAGGCAGTCTAACATCATCGTAGATGGCTCCTTTGACGTGCTGCATGATGTAGAAAGGGGTGCCGATGATGCCAGGGTCCGAGCAGTAGGTGAGGAGGCGGGGGCAAGGGACTGGGGTGGACTGGAGGGCAGAGAGAACCTGGTACTCCCTATCAATGGCATGAGCTGAAGGGAGGACTTTGCCTGGAGGTTTCTTTCTGAGGACATAGGTATTGCTGTTGTTGTATTTGATGAGGTAGGTAGGGTTGGATTGGCCGTGTGAGAACTGGAAGGCCTTAAGGGATGGGGGTGAAGATGTGGGGATGACGGTGGCAAGAAAGTTGGCGAGTGCGGTCTGTATTTGGGTGGAAGTTTGAATTAGGGACGACTAGATGTGTGTTGAAGGGTTTAGAGAAGGAGTCCAAGGGAGATTACCTCGTCAATTTGCAAGTTTGGGGAGGGTTTTGCCAACGATTGATTCGTGTCTAAAACCATAGTTATTGTGATACGAGCAGTGCGTGAAGGGGAGTTTGATTGGTTTTATGCAAAACCCATTTGATGTCGGATGGGTATGAATCAAGTTAATGAAGTGTAGAAAGCGAGACTAGAGGAGAATATATAAGGAGGAAGGCGGGAAGGTGCAAAGCGAAAAACGAGCAGAGGCGTCAGGGTCTTCAAGGCATAAAAGGATGCAGACCCCTCCATATTCACTATATTTATGATCAGCATATCGTGAACATCTCACTTAATCATATCTTCAAGAATAAGAACCCTGAGACGAGCTGAAGCTCTGATCACAACCCTATTCCCTGAAATTACATAATAAATCAAGTGTACAAGCAATATGGATCACTATATATCAGTATCCCAACAAGCGAATGAAGCCTTCCAATCTGCCAAACAACCTCTTCGTCGAGACGACCCCACAGATTTCTCCAACCTCAACTATCACATTTCAGACACAGCAGCAGTCGCTCCGCCCTATCTCCCTCCCCCCTACATCTACTACAACAACAACAACACCAAAAAGAAGAGCAAGGTCGTCAACGACTCTATCCACGGCCCTATGACCCTCACCCCAGAAGCAGTCAGCATCATAGACACCCCTCAATTCCAAAGACTCAGGCGCCTCAAGCAACTAGGCATCTCTTATTACGTCTTCCCTGGTGCCTCTCACAACCGCTTTGAACACAGCCTGGGCGTAGCCCACCTAGCCCACCGCTTTGCTACCCAGCTCAATGTTCTTGCTGAGGGTAACGACAGGCTAGAAAGGGGAGATGTTAAGTGCATAGAGTTGGCAGGACTGTGTCACGATCTAGGTCACGGCCCTTTCAGTCATGTGTTTGAGAGAGAGTTTCTGCAGCAAAGAAAAGGCATTTGTTGGTCACATGAAGACATGAGTGCCATGATGCTGGATTATATAGTAGATAAGAACAATATTGATATGGAGGAGTATGACATTGATACTACTCGTATTAAAGCAATGATACAAGCCAGTGAACCAGGGGCAGTTTTGCCTAGTGAGAAGACATGGATGTATGACATTGTGGCTAATGGAAGAAATGGTATAGATGTAGATAAGTTTGACTACCTATCACGTGATTCTCTGTATTGTGGGGTGAAGATTGGGGCTAATACTGATAGAATTATGCAGTTTAGTGGGGTTGTTGATAATGAGATTTGTTTCAAGTATAGCGAGTACATGACACTGTATGAGCTGTTTCATGCCAGGTCACAGATGCATAGAGTGGTGTATACACATAAGAAGGCTAAAGCAGTGGAATATATGGTTGTAGATGCGTTGATAGAGGCAGATTCAGTGTTGAAGATGAGTGAAAAGGTAGGAAATGTGGCTGAGTTTGCTAGATTGGATGACAATCTAATTGATTGGATTGAAAACTGGGAATTTTATGCTCATTTATTAAACTTGAATCCAGAAGATGAGGCAGCATTGAGAAGTTCTCAGGCAATAATAAACAAAATGAGAAAGAGACAGCACTACAAGTACGTCTCAGAGATGACTATACCACAAGACTTGATCCACAAGGGAGCCTGGACGACACCAACATCAGCAGACATTGCTTGCAGCAACACCACAGCGGGAATGCATCTCAATGCTGATGATATTATTTTGCATGAAAATAAGATTGATTTCTGCATGAAGGATCAAAACCCCCTTGATAAGGTGCATTTCTTTGATTCATTGAGTTCTAGAGAGAAGAGGGTGTTGGACAAGGATAAGGTGTCATCAATGGTGGTGGGGAGCTTTCAGGATAAGGGGCTGAGGGTGTACTGCAAGAACTCTGACCCAAGGTATGTGGATGCTGTGCATGCTGCATTTGATGATTGGCAGAAGAGGCAATTTAATAAGGTGCATAGTAGTACTCCATATAAAGGTGTGCCTCGTGGTGGTGTTAATGGTAATGAGGGAGAGGAGATGGGGACTGGTGGTGGTGTGGTGGTGGGGAAGAGGAAGAAGCTAGATTTTGATGGTGATGGTGATGATATTATAAACAGTCAACCTGTGTTGTCTAAGTAGTAGCTATTTAGTGTAAAGGGAAGGGAGGTTTATATGATAAGAGAGAAGGAATGAATGTTGAATGAAAGAATGCACGATGATGCAGACGAGCGTTGGGAAATTGTGGAACTGCTTCTGAGCATTGTGTATGAGAAGGGGAAGCTTTCTCCAGGTTGAAGGCATATCAAACAAGTTCTCAAGTACCTTTCATTCGGTTGATGTCTACTGTATAAAAGGAACCACTCAATAGGGTTGATAACGAAGAGTACCAGTGGCATCAAACCATTTTTAGAACGATTATCAGGCTGGTCTCTGTTGTTTGAGTAAATATGAACTTTGTCAAGGGAGCTAGTGCCCTTAAAGTAAAGGAGGTGCCAGGATATGTACAGAAATACGCCGGAGAGAACCTGACCCCAACAAAAGTCGAGTCATGGTTTAGTAAATGGTCTTCAGGTTATAGGCAAAAGGTAGGAAGCTGTGTTAGACTACCATCTGAGATAGATACTCTTCAATCTCTCAGTTCCGTTGATCCATCTCTGCTGTTTTCCTCACCCTCATCTTCTCACCCATCCCCGCCCTCACCCTCATCTTCTTCATCTTGTGCAGTATTTTGAGACAGGCAGCCCCAAGCCTCTCTTCGACTTGATCATCTACGGTTTCTTCTTCTCATATGCCATCTCATGGCCAAAGGAATATGCTCACTATAAACATGAGCAAGAGGCAAAGCTAAAAGGTGAAAAACATTGATATTAACAATTAAAATAATGCATCTCACCACCGTTTGAAACTGTGTGTAAATACTTTCTTTCTGTACTACTAGTATCAATAACATTACATCATTACATTACATTGCATTACATTAAGAAGACTTAAGCATACCAGTAACTGTATTAGCCAATGAAAAGGTCCTCAAACTCATTCCCCTAGCCCTCTCCAACAATTGCTCATATGGCGACAATGTCCCCGTCTGCATAACGACCGTCCCTGCTTGACTGTCAATCTTAGCATTCAGCCTAGCATTACTAATCAAATTCACAATCCACTTCTCAGTAGCAGCCTCATCCATCCCCAGCCTCACAGCTAGACTCTTAATGTCAATAGCTTGATGAATACGGCAGTATGTTTCAAATAAGAATTGTCTGGCTGCCTCCATGAAGGACTCTCTGGCAGCTACCAGGAAGTAGTCAGATGCCAATAGTGCGTCACACTTTGCTAATTGCTCCTGAGCACCATCAAAGTCATACTCCACAAATAAGCACCTCAAGAACTCAGTCACTGGGTCTGAGTACTCATATTGTTCTTGAGCTATAACACGGACAAGATCCTTCAACACATTCCTTCTCCTGCGATTCACCACTACCGCTACTGCAAGGTATCTCAGCAAGTGTTGGCAGTTGAGCTGGATGGCGGTGATGTACCTGTCTTGCATGAATAAATCAATCAAGGCATTCATGCCATTTTCATGGTTGAAGAATACAAATAGTGCCCAGTGCATCAACCAAGCTTTTTGCTGTAATTGACGAGCGACTGGGGCAAATGTGTCCAAATCCAGAGTTTCTTTTAGTTTAGTGAGGTCATCCATTGCTGTGGTATAGTCTTGTAGCAAGATATCAGCAGCTACTTTGCCCCATAATGCTGAGATGGTACGTTCTGGGTGGGTGCTGAGTGATCTGTAGTGGTACAGGCTCTCTCCTGCCACAGAGTAGTTTCCACATTCGAAATTCAGCTTGGCATAGTGATAGAGAGCATCGATTTGTTCTGGACCGATGCTGTATTCTCTTTGCAAGAAGGCCATGTTTTGGGTTTTGTCTTGCTTGAGGAAGTTGACTGCTTCTTCGTTACTGAGGAAGTCGGTGATGGCTTTGACTTGGGTGGTGAGGGAGGTGAGGCGTTTGACGACGTCTGCACGACGATGAGCGAGTGATTCGGGGACCTGTGGTTGGGGTGGTGAACGATGGTTAGTTGGTCGATATTTGAATACACAATATCTATTGGCATTTTGCATGTATACATACCTCATCAGTTTGATTTAGGCTCTGGAAGATATCTACAGCGTAATCAACCATACTAGTCTTCTCGATGAGCTGCAGTTTGGCTTGCTCGATCTGATTTGCTTCGAAGATTTGATTCTGTGACAGAAACTCTAGCAATGGAAGCATTAAATGCGTGTCTAAAAATTTACTCATCTTTTGAGTGAGGTCATACTCTGCTGTAGCCATGATGATTGGCGGCTTGGTCACTTAGTTTCTTAAGAATATATGTACTCAGTGATTCCTTGTGGAATATTATGATATAAGATGATGACGAGCGAGCTTTTGCCACCCGTTTCTGTCAGGGCTGCATGCGCATCTCCGAAAATGTTGCTCAATGTTTTGACAGTGCCCAAAGCAACCACTCATGTGATGCTAAAATTTCTCTGCGGGAGCGTGAAATTGTGTCTTGTTTCATAATAATACTACAAAATGTTGTCTGTTTCGTCAATTGCTTCTTCCAAGCGCTTCATTGTGGGGCCAAAACCCATACTTAGAGCTTCAATCTCTACATCTCACTGCTGTGGTGTTCAAGTTGTAAAGCCTCAAGCTTCGTTAAAACAATCCAAAGAAACCGATCTCTTCAATGGTATCAATCCAACCCTCCTGTTGGGCATAGCTGGAGTCGCTGCTCCCCTCATTTTCTGTTCTGATCCCGCCCTTGCCATCGGTGGCCAGTATGGCCTCATCGAAGGTCGCTCCTTTGCCCTCATGCACCCAGCAATCATGTTCTTCTTATTTGGTGCATCCATCTACGCCGGCAACCTAGGCTTAGGATGGCGCAGAGCCCGTGAACTCGCCACCAAAATCAAAGAAACAAAAGCTCAACTCCCAGCACCAAACGCAGAGGGCATCCGCCTACCCTCTGCCCTCGACGCTGAAATCACTCAGATGGAAGGCGAGCGTAAAGAGCTCATCGGAAAGAAACTCAATGAAAAACACGAGAGCTGGGGCAACCTATTACTCGCACTTGGTGTCTTGTTTGGAGTAGCTGGTCCTTTTAACACCTATTTACGTACTGGCAAGCTCTTCCCAGGACCTCATCTATGGGCAGGCGCCACCATCGTCGTCCTCTGGGCTCTGGCTGCTGCATTGGGGCCATCCATGAAGAAGGGCAATGAAGGAGCACGTATAGCACATATTGCACTTAATACAGTTAATGTTGCCCTCTTTGCTTGGCAGATTCCTACTGGGTTGGATATAGTTGCCAAGGTGTTTGAATTCACAACGTGGCCTTGATGTTTAGGAGAAGAAGAATAAAGGAGAAGAAGAAGAAGAAGAAGAAATAGAATATGTATTTTATGATAACTGAGAATGAGCATACATGTAACATTACATTATACAAATATAGAGAGGTAGTAGGGGAAGCAATACCTAGTAGCAGTAATAATAGTACCTTATCTAATATAATTATTTATTATTCAAAATCTTCATATCTTTGCAACACTTCCACTGCCATTGCAGCAGCTTCTTTCACACTATACCTCCCAGCACTAAGATGCACGCTCACCATATGTTGCTTCATTTCCTTACTAATCTTCAGTATATTCTGAGTATCAGCATCCAGTGCATCAAATAACAATTCCCCAGGGTGAGTCATCACCCACCCAGGATCAGCCTGCCCTATGCCTGCTCTCCATATGCATTGATAAATAGCGTGATCTCCCAGCCATGTAGGGTTGGCTTTCATACAATCTTCTAAGGATTGCATAGATACAGTGTTGAATAGACCTCTGGACATCAACATACCGCCACCGCCATTGTGGCCTTCAATTGGGGCTGCGGTGGCGTTACATTGAGGGGTGGCTCTCAGAATCCAAGGGACAGAGCAGATTGCTTCTGTAGTGCAATTGCATGTCTTAATAACGCCCATGGCGTCAAGTTTTAGTCCATCAGTGTTGAGATGGCAGGGAATGCATCTTGGAACATGCAGTTTTCTAGGTCCAAATTGGGGTTCCCCGGGGGCCCATTTGCTAAAGTAATTGTCAGTAAGCATCCATGGTTGGTCTGGATCTATGTTGGATACTATTTCCATTGCACCAGGAATAAACCATACGGTATCATCATCACCGTATAAGATCCATTTGTAGTCTATGTTGTTACTTTGGAGATATTTGTGTGCCATGAATGGGGTCAATGCGAGACGCCATTCTCCACTGACTGGTCGGGGGAACCCGGGGATAGTCATACTGACATCAGGGTAATATTCCCATGTTTCATTGTATTTACTACCTTCTGATGCTTGTTGGTCTAGTGCAGATCCAGTCAGGTTGGTGAGAGCGTAGGTTTTGAGACCCCACCTGTGATTTCTGGTGGCTTTGACGAGGGCGTGTCGGGCGGTGTTGGTTGCCATTGCTATGATGAAATCGTCTGGGTTGGGCTTGTGGGTGGAGTAGTAGACATTTGATCGCGTCTGTATAAGTGGTGTGTAGAAGGTGGAGGCGTAAACTAGTGCTGCAATAAAGAGGGCAGCTATAGTTGCGTTCGTATTGTTGAAGAATCCTGGTTCCAAGGGATGGGAGACGCCTATTCTCCTTGATTTCAACATGGTTGCTTGTCAGTCATGCAAATGATGTCACTGATTGCATAGAATACCGTGCAAATGTCATTTTCTCAACGACATTTGGGATGATCAACTGTTCTTTTTTGAGACCTAAAAAATGGTAAAGAAACTGATATTATGGATGAATTGCATCAAATTAGAGTCTATATATATATATATATATATATAGAACAAGATCATATGATGTAATGCTAGCCCAGGAGCTGCGATTTCTAAGAAAATCCATGCCGCTGTCACCCGACGTCGTTGTTGTGGAATGATGCGACAATGTGCAAGAGAAGTGGGTGAAGATTAGGTAGCGGTGCTTTTCATACTGATCAATGTAACTACACTGGCTATCAATATTCTCAAAGTAGAGAAGCAATGGTAAGCTTGGCTTGCCATTAAGCTTGCCACTATATTTTCCCCCGTCGGGAGAGCTGATGGGCTTGCCCTCCACCATCCTTGCCTCGAGACCGGGAGCTGTGCAGGAGCTAGAGAAACGGACTGGTTTCTGATCTTAAGCAACAGGTTCGGGTTACTTCGCCCAGCATGTGATCCTTCTATAGCGCTAGGTACCAAATTTTTAGGTCGACAAGGGTATTTTGAACACCATCTAGAGATGCCTGAAAAGGAGAAGGAAGGATCAAAGACTGAGGCCAGCTCGAAGAAATCTGAAGGAGCAAAGAGGGTCAGAGCACCCAAGCCTAAATCAGGAGAAAAGAGTGCATCCAAACCAAAACCACCAGCAGAAGAGCTTTCAGAAGATGACAAGGTGAGTGATTCAATTATTCACAATGTGGGCTATACAAGGCCAACGCTATGCTTTTAGGCACCTCGTACCTTGTTCTCTGCGTTGCACACGCACAGTTTGTGTGAACATCACCCCTCCAATCACAATCAATGTCCCACATCCCTGACGACCTTGCTCCCCCCCTTCCCCTCTCACACACAGGCCATCGCTGTCAGCTTTTTAGAGAAGCTCAAGGAGTTCTTTGAGCAGAATGGCAAGGTATTAGAAGAAGGATGGAGAGTATCTATCAAACATAGATCTACTGGTACCTCCAAAGGTACTCAAGATGCGGTAAGTTATACTTCAAAAAACATGTCAAAACCACGTGTATCAACATCTTCCTACTTCCTTTCCCATCCTTTCTCTTACCACCAACTGACCTCCTCTGCATTCCCTCTACCTCCCCTAATCCTTATCCACATCTTGTAGTACTATTATTCCCCATCTGGCAAGAGATACCGTTCCCGTGCAGAAATCTGCAGAGACTTCGATCTCAAAGATGACCGAGCTCCCAGAGCACCCAGGTCTGGAGGCAAACCCATCCCATTCAGACCCCCCGTAGCCTTCACCCCTCTCTCCAGACAAGATGCCTATAAAAAAGCCCAGGATCGCAACAATGCTGCTAAGCTTCCTATCAAGACCAGTGGAGGTGTTTTGGTCACTAATCTGGGCAGTGTGAAAGCTGAGAAGGGCTACATAGGTGATCACTGCATATGGCCTCCTGGATACACTGCTGAATTTACTGATGATAAAAATATTATTTATCAGTGCAGTATTACAGAGGCGCCTCAGGGTCCTGTGTTTCGTATTAAAGCTGCAGTCACACCCCATGAAGAAGAAGAGAAGGAGAAGGAGAAGGAGAAGGAGGAGATAGCATCACATCAACATCAACAGCAACAACATAGATTAGAGTATTTAGAACTAGGATCAGGATCTACTCCAGATGCTGCATTCAAAGTAGCCTCGGACCGCCAAGCTGAGGCTCTTGAACTAGCATACGCCGCCAAGATCCAACGTGGAGCGGGTAGTGATAGCGACAGCGATGATCTAGATGAAGAAGGGCTGGATCAACAAGACAAGCTGCTGCTGCGTGCGGCAGCATTGTCTTGTGAATGGGGTACTGAAAGGTTTGGTCTGGCTGATCTAACGGTGCTGCAAGCATTGGAAGGATTGCCTGGAGTGGATGAAATTGAGGGCTATACGTTTGTAGATGAGAAGGATGGGTGGTTGGCCGAGTCTCAGAGGCTGTTGGGTCTCATTCATAAACATGGAGGGAAGGGGAAGTGGGTGGAGAGGAAGAGAGATCGTGTGAAGGATGCAGCAAGAAGAAGGGTGAGGAGTGAAGATGATAAGAATGCTGTTGCAGTGCAGCGTCTGTTGCAGCACTTGGTTAAACAGACAGAAAACGATTATAATAAACATGTAGCAGCTGAACAGAAGGCAATGGCAGCAAAAGAGAAACAGTTGCAGAAAATGGTGGAAAAGGAGCAGAGGAAGCTTGCCAAAGAAAAGGAAAGGGAGCATGCTCGTCAAGCTGCTGAAGCTCAGAGAGAGGCTCAAAGGAGGCAGTACCAAGAGCAACAGAGGCTGGCTATGGAGGCCAGGAGGGTAGAGGCAGATGAAATACTACCAGGAGCAGAACTCCCTCCCCCTAGCCCTCTTCCTCTAGCAACTGGCCGCCTTCCTCCTCACCATCAACCCATCCTACTGGAATGCTGGCAACTAGTCCACAGATTTGCTCCACTCCTGGGTCTCCAGTCAGTCCCTACCCTTAAACAACTGGAAGATGCACTGATGGATGGTCCAGCAGCGGCTGCCACTGCTGCTGTCTCTGCACCCCTCCCACCAACTGCCACTGCAGCAGAGCAACATGATGCTTCCCAGCAAAACATGGTAGTAGATGCAGCAACCAAGGTGCAAGTAGCTCTCATAGAGTTCCTGGTCACAGATCTCTACGGAGAGGCAGCTCATAGTTATATTAAAAAGCATGCAGACGTCAAAGAGAGTGATCTGAAGCCTCACTCCAGGGCCATCCACCCTCTGTACATCCGACCCAACACTTGGACCGAAGTGGCACATAGGTATCTGACTATTATAACAGAGACATCGTTGGCTCAGGGGAGGGAAGGGGCACATGGGGTAGCTTACCCTCTAGCAGTGTTGGATCCTTGGGTGGTCCTTCAGTACCTGACTGCTGGTACTACGGGAGTGGTGGGGATGCCAAAGCATGCTCTTCCTCAGGCTGGTTGTTGCCATTCGGTTGTTGCTGATGCAAAGGCGGTGGCTGCTTCTGAGGCAATGTTGACTGATGCAGTTGGTGGTGGTACTGCTAATAGTGGTGGTATAAATACGGTGGAGATGAAGAGACTGTTGATGGAAATACTGCGACAAATTGCCTTGGTTAAGAGCAGCGACTACAAGAACAACAACGACCCACGCATAAGAAACAACAGAGTCTTGTGGTATGGTGGTGCAGCAGTAGCTGCCGTATTAAAACATGGCAAACCTCTGGATCTCCGTGCTATTGGTGCCAAGATTGACGCTGGTGTGTATCTTCAGTTAGATGATCCCTTGGCAGCATTTGCAGAGGATGTCAGGAAGGTTTGTGTCCTCTTTACCGAGGCTGCTCTCAAGACGACATCAGACTTTGCTACTGTAAATGCAGAAAAGGGAGTGCAAGAGCTGGCTGCATTGGCTGCATCACGATTGGATGCTGCTTTGACTGAAATCAAGCAACTGGGAGCGACAACGTACCTTGAGCTGAGAGGTGCTCTTGCTAATAATAATAGTGGGAAAGGTAATGGCAATAATGGAGATGCAATGCATGATAGTGATGGTACTGTGGTCAAGGAAGAAGACAAGACCACCAACCCCAATGGTACTGGTCCATCATCATCGCCATCACCTCCATCTTCTTCTTCTTCTTTTCATATCACCTTCTTCCACCCTCTGTCACACGGATGCATTGCATGTTGGGGTGATGAAGATCAGGGTCATCTGATTGCCTGTCCCACCTGTGATGGTGAGTGGCACACCTACTGTCTAGATCCTCCTCTTCTTGATGAGGTCCCTTCTTCTTTTATATGCCCTCAATGCTCCCCTTCATCTCAACAAGGAAAACATGGTAGTAAGTTGGAGTTTGCTAGGAGTAGTGGAGGTGAACAAGCTTGGGAATTTGCAGACAAACTAGCTACACAAGATTACAAAGAATGGAGTGGTAAAGAACGTGTAGAGCTGCTGGGCATTCTGTGCACGCTGGTAGCTGAGTCTCATCAGATTCATGAAGTGTTGGCTGAAGAGGGAAGAGTGTTGAAGAACAAAAGGAAGGAGGTTGGTGATTTGAGGCAGGAACAGAAAAGAAGGCAGTCGGAGATGGCAGCAGCTGCTGCTGGAGCTTTTCAACAGCAACTGCAGCAACAATTGGGGGCAGGTGTTTTAGGCTGGCAGGGGGCTTCTTCAGCTGGACCTGCTGCTGGGTTGTTGAGTGCTAGTGTCGCTGCTGCAGATAAGCATCTTCCTCCTTCTGTCTCTCCTGTCGGTAACAACACTGCTTCTGCTGCTGCTGCTCAAGTAACATCACCACCACCACAACAACAACAACAACAACCACAACCACAAGATGTAGGAGTTGGAACAACCACCCGTGCGTCAGTCAGGGATGGGATCGATATGGAAGGTCTCGTAACATCAATATCCCAACTGGAACATGAATTGACGCACCTACCTCCATCCAGGTTGGAGCCAGCTGGTCTTGACCGACACTGGAATAAATACTGGTATGTCTCCAGTAGTGCTGATGAAAGTAGTGGTAATGATAACACTGGAGACAATGGTATTGATAGTAGTAATAGTTTGACACGTCCTCCATTCCTGGTGGTGGAAAGAAAGATTGATTCTCCTACAGGTACTGAAGAGTGGCAGGTGGGATGTTACAAGACATTGGAGCAGCTGGATGCCTTGCTGAGCTGGTTTAACAATAAAGGAAAGCGTGAACGTCCTCTGGCAGCTGCAATCAAGAAATTGAGGACTGCAATGGTTGATTACGAGTCTTTGATAAAGGCGCGAACTGAAGGTGCTCTGAATCTTGGTACGTCCGCTGCTAGTGGTGCCGGAGGTGGGTGTGCTGGTGGTGCTAGACAGGTGACTAGTAAGTATACTCCTACTACTGCAGCAGCAGCAGCAGCAGCAACAACAACAACAACAGTAGGTGAAGTGTATACAATCGACGCTCTAAAGCTGTCAATGCTGGAGTTTGAAGAAGGATGGACAGCTGGAACACATGATGCACACAAAGGAAGTGAGACGAGAAGAGAGCAGTGGCGCACCCTGGTCAGTAGAGCCACCACTCCATCCGAGCTCATGGCAGCAGTGGTGTTATTAGAAAACATGGCTGGCATTGAGTGGTTTAAACCACATTGGAGACCATGGTCTGTACCTGCACCCAACCCAGTGGAGGTGACAATGCTGGCACCTGTGTGGTTGAGAATGGAGGCATTGAAGAGTGCTATGAAATTGAGGATGACTATTAAGATTAGTGCCAAGTTGCCTACCCTTGGTGGAAGTGGTGGCAGTGGTAGTGGTGCAGCAGCTGCAGCAGCAAGGGCTCAACAGAAAGCAGAGCAAAAGGTGAAGAAGAGAGGGTGGTGGGAGGCACAGGGGGATGGTTCTGAAGAGGAGGAGGAGGAAGATGATGACGACGATGATGATGATGGTAATGACATGGAGCTGGATGATGAAGCTGTTGCAAGGATGTTGGATACTGAATTGAATGCTGATGGAAAGATTACTAGAGGGAGATTATTGCAAGCTGCTCTGCCTGCCAAAAAGTCAAAGTATGCTGAAGATGATGAAAATGATGAAGAGGAAGAGGGTTGGGATCAAGAAGAGGAGGAGGAGGAGGAGGCAGTCGGGGATGGTGATGATCAAGATGAAGATTTTACAATGGGTGGAGATAGTGACGATAAAGGGGAGGACGATTAAGTTATTGTTCAGTGTATTACAACAAAGAACCTTTTGTAACTTTATATGGCAACGGCTGTCTATGTACTTGTGGAATGTCATTCTTGTCACCGATTCGTTTATGTGTGGGAAAATGCGCTGAAGGAATCAAAAGTCAATCCTTTGCTCACCCAAAGGAGCCCCACGCACAGGAGGCTGGGATTGCCATGTGTAGTCCTCCTTCCATATATGTAACTATACATATAAAATGGGTAAAAATACCCTTCCCCGACTGTCGCTCTAAAAACCCCAAGACTCTCCTATTTGCACACCACCCTCAAGATGAAGTGCTCCAGTGGCCTCCTGCGCCCAAACCAAAGCAGTGCTCTTTTAGCACTCATTTTAGCAAGCTTGAAAACATACTTGGTCACTCCAATGGCAGTTTCCAACACATTGGCAAACTTAGCCTTCCAGCTGCCGTCAATGGCAATATTGACCTCACCCCTCGTAAAGTATTCTACCGCCAATTGCATGGCATTATCCCCAAATAAGATCCATGTGGGCAAAAATGCACCATCATCAACATCATTGTTGTGGGTGCTATAAAAAGCGGTGGTCAATCTTAGGTTGTGGTTGGAGAACATGTACCAAAGAGGAAGGTACTGGGCTTCATTGGCAAGAGAAGAGTATTCCAAGTGGGCCATGGCTTCTACTTCCTTGTCCCCCTCTTCAACTGCTGCCTCTACTTCCTCTTCAAGGATGGCTTCTCCTTCTTCCTCCTCCTCCTTGATAACGACATCATTCTCTTCTTCTTCCCCGAGGATGTGCTGCTTCTCAACAGCATTGCTGTCAGGAGCCTCCACTACAGCAGTAGTAGTGGTGTTGGCTTCCTCTTCACCCGCTACCTCTACGCTCTCCTCTTCTTCCTCTTCAAGGATGGCTTCTACTTCTGCCTCCTCACACACGGTCCAACTCTCCAAGGCTCTCCACCATTCCTCTTCAATGATGGCGTCTCCTGCAGCGAGAGGGACGACCTCAGAGGTAGGGGCTTCAATAAGGAGGGAGTGATTGTTGGCATTGACAATCTCAACATCAGTGATGGAGGTACCAGAGGCGGCGGCCTCACTGGTAGAAATGTCGCTGCCAAGGGCAGCCTCAACAACCACATTGGAGGCGGCGACGGTGGCAGAGTTGGAGGCTTCCTTGGCTGGGCTGAGTGTACATAGAGTAAGCGTCACAGCCTCCTCCTCCTTCCCTACTACTACACCTGTTTCATCCTTCTTCTCCTTCCCAGCAGCTTCCGCTTCCTCCACCTCCTCTACATCACCATCAATGTCAGAAAAGAATGATTCAATTGATGATATAGTCATCATCATCTTCTTCTTCCTCATCATCAACATCAGATAATAGGGGGAGTTGGGGCGTAAAGCCATGCTACTATGGAAGGCAGCCATTGCATCATCAGAAATGTCATTATTGTCTGATCCTTCATCTGATGTTTCAACATCAATTGTGACGGAGGTGGCCCTGAGGTTGGTGGTGGTGATGGAGGCAGCCTCGACGTCTATTGTGACGGAGGCGTTCGACAAGGTAACATTGTCTGGGCTGGTAACAGCCAGAAAGACGGAATCGTCAAAACCAGAAGCTGGGGAGGGTTGTGCAGATTTTGGGTCCATGGATGAGATGGCCACTTGCTTGGTGAACAAAGGGCTCACTATGTTGCAGGGAGCACCATCAAGAGGGCCCAACTCAGAGGTAGGGGCTTCTATAAGAAGGGTGTCGCTGTTGGCATCGACAATCTCAACATCAGGGATGATGATGGAGGTACCAGAGGCGGCGACGATGGCGGAATCGGAGGCTTTCTTGGCTGGGCTGGCCTGGATGGACCATTCCTTCTCCTTGGCTGGCCGATTCAGATCAACCCTACAAGTAGTGGATGAGAGGAAGGGAGGAGGTGTCAGAAATAGATGCGTTGAGCGGAGGGTCAATCTCTAGAATCCCTCTCTCGGGAATCATCTGTCGGCGGCAGAGGAGGGGCCAGAAAGGCACGTTAGTTGGTTGGAATGGAATTACTTACTTCCTGTTGAAATCATCACCATACTGACGATCAGGAATGGGCTGTGGTTCTGCATGGTGTAAGAAGGAAAGGAGTCACCAATCTGTTGCTGTTGAAGAAGTAACATTACATGCTACAAACCTGTCAGGTTGACGCCTTCATTTTCTCGTAACTGTATGTATAAGCATTATAAATGTGTATTGATTTTATAGCTGTGTGAATCAGCTTGACTTACCCTTACAACTAACGACTTTGGTTGTTGGTTTGTTTGATTGCTCCATGTTGAATCTTGCGAGCTTTGCTTAGTAATACGATAACAAGAAGATTATTATACTTTATGACCTACGTAGGTAAAAGTTGCGAAGTTTCTCGAATATTTTGTTTCGAAATTATGTTGCCTCGGTTGGCCTGACCACCACTTCTTAAAACACTCTCCTCCGTTTCCAGTCCTACAGAGATGTCCTACAGGGATGCCTGCAGTCAGCTGACTAGGACAGCAGTCAAAGGAGGTACCCCCAGGACCCAATCCCTGACCTCTCAGGCACTCCATTCTTCAGTCTTACATAACTCTCTCCCTCAACTACAATTCATCATGATCAACAACAGGAGGCCAAGGATCCAGAGTACCTTCCACCATTGGAGCCAGTCTCGCCACATACCTCTCCCTCCCCCTCAACTCCTCTCCACTCATACCACTCTCTACCAGTTTGGTGAACTCCTCTGCCTCTCTATCTAATGCAGGCCATTCTGCAATAATCCTCCTAGCCCCCACCAACTTGGGTTCCTTGGTAGCAGGGTTGTTGCATAGATCTATAGTCTTGGCTGCCTTTCTGGTAGCATTCCCACACCATGTCTCACACCACAGCCACTCTTGGGGGAGAGAGAAGATCGGAACACTGCTCATTTGAGAATAATTAGGAAGATCTTGATCTAAATTTGACAACGAATGAGGATCTCTTGATAGTCCATCATAGATCACTCTCAGTTTATCACCTGCAGCCATGGCCCTAAACCTCTCTAGATCAACAACATACAGTGCAGATATGTGATACGGCCTACCTTGGAGGTGGTCCTTCCAGAAGCCATGTTTCCAGAATCTAAACCCTTCTGTATCAGTATTGCCATCATCGCCTCTATCACCACAGAATGGTGTGTAACCATATGGAGTACCTTGCAGATCCATGTCCCACAGCTCTTGTAAATCAGCTCTAATCACTTGATCAGAATCACAAAAGATTACCTTTTTGAGATCCAAAGGGAATAATACATCTAAAAACAATATCTTGTATGCCCATATGATACGTTGCTTTTCAGTCTGCTTGTGTAGCCAAGATGGCCACTTGTAAGTGATAAATTCGTAATCGAAATCGTATTGTGATGCCATATGGGGAACGAATGCCTTCATCTGTGGAGACATGTAGTTTTCTATAAACCAAAACTTGACTCTGCTCTTGGTACGTTTGATGACTGATAGTATCATGATCTTTTGCAGTCTCTCGTACATGTGTCCAGATGCTATTGTGAATACATGTATCGTATCTTGATGTGATGATGCAGGTGAAGATACGGTGGTTGTGGCTGGCGCATTGCTATTATTATTATTATTATTATTATTATTATTATTATTATTATTATTATTATTATTATTATTATTATTATCATTCTGCCAGAAGGATTTCAATGACGACAAGATCCCACCACCATTGTTCTTCTTCTCGTCCCATGATGAATGCCCTTCTCTATTATTGCTATCCTCCAACACATCTTCTTGAAATTTCGATGGATCCTTCCTCACAAACAGATGCATGTGTCTTCCTGAGAATTTGGCAATACTAACCGCTACATGATCACCACTAGCAGGCAGCGCTACACTCTTTGATGATGCAGTAGTGCCAGTAGAAGAGTCTAATTGGAACAGCTCATCTGATCGGCCTGGGGCTAGTTTCAAGTTCCACACACCAGGAGCTGCTTTGAGTTGGAAGTAGCCCAGGTTGCTCATTACCAGGGTGTCTTTGACATGAGGATGAGAAGGGGTGCCTAGATGTAATTGCACTCCTCTTGGATGGATGGTGCTCTGTTTGCCCTTGTAGAGAGAAGTGAGATCGATGCAGCTACCAAATAATAGTAATGCTTCCAATTCGTATACTGCATGCACTGCATATATAGAATGAGAAGAAGAAGAGGACGAGGAGGGTTCATTTTTGTTCTTCTTCCTAGTGCCCTCTTCTGCTACAACAACATCGTCTAGTCTCAAGTTGTCTAAATCTTGCTGGGCAGTTACTGGAGCTACCAACCAAGGATCAGGGACGTCAATACCCAGGGTCAAAGTATGATGGATAGGTAATACAGAGAATACTGCTCCTGTAGAAATATCATTATCAGTGGCAGCAGAAGGAAGGACGTATCTATACATCGTTTGTAGAGGAGGATCACTCAGGTTCAGCTGTGGATTCATGATGATGGTTGTATCTGCATCAAATACGTCGTGCAACAGTTTAATGACTGGACTGATTTGTTGAGTTTGTTTTCCTAGAGGGTTGATGACCGCTTGAACAGACAAAGGACTGCCATTGCTAGTAGTATTGCTTTTCAATGATACAATGCAAGCGTCTAGATCTTGGCTGTACTCGGATGCATACTTGAAGAGAGGGTAAAGCCGTTGGTATCGGTCGTCAATATCGTCTCGTGGAGTGGCTTTAGTAAGGGCACTGGATATAACAGCTGCTGCATCTGCTGAGATGTGGTAGGTATCATTAGAAGCAGTGATGGTTTTAATATCTGCAGTGAACTGATGCTGTGCTGCATACGCTTCTAGCAGGAGGAAATCGTGAGGTGAGAAATCTCCCCCTCCTCCTCCTCCTCCTCCTCCTCCTCCAGCTTCTTCCTCTTCCTCTTCCAGTTCTATCACTCTTCCATTAGTCACCACTGCATTACTACCAGCAACCAATCCCAGACCATGTTGCCCAATAAATTCGTGATATCTCATTGCTGCTGTATTAATTTCATCATTATTGGCCTCTAGTAGAGTATGAATGTTGGCAAACGATTCAGGCAGATCTTCTTCTAGAGATGATGATGACGGTGATGGAGGTGATGCTAAGAAGTCCAGTATGTCTGCAGTACTAATCTGAGATGCCAACCCATGCGGTGATGATGATGATGATGATGCCAATGTCCATCCAATCATGACTTTTTCAGTAAATGTAAGACGGGCAGGATCCCTTGGATTGGTAACAACCCCAATCCTTGCAGTACCAGTCCCTGCCTCTCTAGCTTCTATTGCTGCAATGGCCAGATCCACCCCCCTCTTGGTACTTACGCCAGCCACCACCCAATGTGTCACTACAATAGTGTCAGATGATGATGATGATTCATCTTCTTCTTCATTATTATTATACCTAAGAGGCAAGGTTTTCAGTGCCTTGAGTCCCAGGATGGGTCCAGTGAGAGACACAAACCTCCCTACTCCCCTCTCTTCCTGATCAGGCAACCTGACCCCTTTATCACTATCACTACTGGGTGGCAATAACTTGGGGTTGTACCTTGGTACTAATGATGATGATAATTTCAGTAGAATGTCCTCGTATACATCTTGAGAATTACTACCACCATTGTCATTATCTTTCAGAGTGCCAGTGTATATCGCTTCCTGAATAGCTGGCATTTCACTTCTGAATGCATTGACTGTAGCTCCTTGCCACCCCATTCCTTCTTCTTCAATGACGTTGCCATTCATGATGAGTAGACCATTGTCGTTCCTGGTGATGCCTTTTTCAACTGCAAATTTGGATGTTGACTTTAGGAGAGTGGTTACCTGACTCAATAATGATTCATCTTCCAGTGCAGCTGCTGCACTTAGAACTGTCTTAGTAGAAGTAGTAGATATACCATCTATCTCTTCCTCATCTTCATAATCGATATCATCATTACTTCTGTGTTGTTGTTGCTTCTCAGCAGCCAAGGTCCACATTGTCTTGAAGATTGACTTGGCACTATACGCAACAGCACCCAGGAAATCAGCTTCATTCTCAAACCGCTGTCCATTCAAACGTTCCCCACATTGACTGAGGAAATTCATTCCATGTGCTGGTCCAAAATGGTGGGTCAGCATTCCAAACATCATACGTATTTCATCTGCTTCTATCTGCTTTTTCTCCTTAGTATTCGTACTATGAGATGCATAAGGGATGATGCCAAACCTAATAGGCCACTTCTGTGCTTGCACCACTGCTACAGTATCTGCAATGTCAAATGCAGCTGGCGTTGCTGGGTCAAATGCATAGACAAAGTTGAACACATTTCTCCCTATTTTAGGTAGTTGCCCTGGATACATATGATGCAGTAATGATGTCAGTCTCCTGGGCCATCTCTTGTATACATTATCCCTTTCTAAATCATTCAACCACATTATGGCTGCTGCTGTTGTACTACTGCTAGATGAGGAGGAGGATCTCAAGTCTAGCTTAGCACTACCACCACCAGCAGGATGGCCCAACGACTGCCCCCTCAATGACACTACCTTTTTAACTACCTCATCACTCAGTCCAAGGGTGTCTCTCAAAGTATCATACAGTGCAACCTCTTTCCTCAATGTATCCAGTAAATCATAAAAGTTAAGATTGCCACTGACATCGAATGATAATCCATTGATCATCATTACCTGAGTTGAGGGGTGCACTGCTCTTTGGATGGTGTGTACCGTCTTTGATAACTTTGATACTGCTGATGATGTTTTTGGTGGATTATCATTATCATCATCATTAATAGTAGTAGTAGTAGTAGTAGTAATATTCTCAAGGTCTATTCCAGCAATATATTGGGCAAGAAGAGGTAGATTCTGAGATATGTCTCGTAAATAAAGAAGAGGGTCACTTGCAGTCTTGATGACATGCATTGCTTGGAGACCCAGGTTGGTAATGTTGAATGAGCTAGAAAACAATGCTTGATCTGACAATGCTGCTAATTCCAGGTGCTTTTGTAATCCAGACTGCTGTTTCTTATTGCTTTTAGTAGTACTAGTAGTAGTAGTAGTAGTATTGTCATCGTCACCCTCACTCTCATCATCATCATCACCCTCCTCCTCCTTCTTATTTTTATTGTTCTTAGTACCACCACCACCACCAGCACCATCATCATCCCGAGCATTATACTCCATATTTTTCAATGCAAGTTCTATACCATAACCAGCTGGGATAACCAACTGGCCTGTGGTAGATGCATATGAACAGGGATCAGTTATATCTTGGCATTGTTGAATACTACTATTATTATTACTGTTGAGTGGTGATGGTGGTGAGATGGGCCTCCATATGTATGTAACATGATGCTGCTCTGCGCTGCTACTCAGTATGGTATGAAATGGCTTTATACAAGGGGCGCCAAGTGGAGCGTATAATACTGCTAGCAGTGTATCATTGTTATTATTGTTAGTAATGGAGGTGGTTGTGTATGTATGGTCGAATGAAAACACTTGATGCATTTGAGTGTCATTAGAAGAGGAGAAGGAGGGTGAACTCTCTCTATCTCTATCTAGGTGGGTGATGGCAGAGTACACCGAAGATGGATCTGTATATATGTGCCCATTGAATGTGACGTGACATGAGCATGATGATGAAGGTAGACCTGACTGTTCAGCTAGCTGGCTGTACATGGCTAGTTTGGGAGAATGTTGTCTGGAAGCTAATGAAAGAGAGAGGACTTTGAGCATGTTGGGGGAGAGGTGGGTGGTAGTGGTGCCAGCAGCTGCTGATAGGATTCTGTCGAGGCACTGAGTCTTGTTGCTGCTGGTAGACGGTTGGTGGTCCTGCCAATCTAAAGCAAATTTCCAAAAGTTGGATGGTTCATCTTCAGCCTGATAGGTAGGAAGAAACAAAGGAATTGGGGGGTGAGTGGGTGAAGAAACAGGAAGAAGTGGATCCGACACACAAACAAGGACGAGCGACGGCTTACCAAAAATTCAGCTGCTTCGTGCAGCAGAGGAGTATCGGGCCATTTGGCTTTTAACAAGACAGATGCACCCTTGATCTCACTGGATCGTGCTTGAGAAGTTGCCAAGATGGAACAAAGAAGGAGAAAAAGGAGCATGCCCATGTTTGCGTTGATCAGATGCAGTTTGGTGTCTAGAAGCATCAGAATAGTGTCTGATTGTTGTCTGATTTGAATTATACCGTCCCTTAAATGAACCACGATAAACTATTTGTGAAAGAATCCGTCCACAGCAGCATTTTTTAGTCTTTTCTTGCGCTTGACCAAAACCGAGCTGGGACGGGGACACAAAAAGGAGCTGGGTGCCTGACTATGAGAGTAAAATCAGTATAAATTTACAACAAGCAAGTAGTTTCAAGGGTAGGACTGGCACTATGATGGTACGTAATACAATGTTGCTTCACTTTGCAGTCGATTATTGACAGGTGATGATGCAATTAACCCAATGTATCTCTTATTTCAATGCAGGAAGAAGAAGTTGCTGTAGCAACCAATGATTTGGAAAATCTAGAAGGTAAGTCTGTGGCATATATCCACTGTAGAGATAATAACAATTTCATCACCACTTTATTTCAACTCATCCTCCCCAATCCTTACTCTATTGCAGTGGTTGAAGAAGGTGACGATTTGAATCTCAACTTTGGAAAGAAGAAGAAGAAATCCAAGAGCAAAGACGCCGAAACTGCCACAGAGGAGTTGGCTGGCGACGATGACGACGACTTGAATCTTAGCTTGGGAAAGAAGAAAAAGAAGAAGAAATCCAAAGCCAGGGGTGAGGATGCCTTTGCAGACTTCGGAGGTGAGGAACAAGCAGATGGCGGTACCACAACTACATCCAAGGCCGGGGGCCTTCCTTGGGCAGGCTCTGATCGTGACTACACCTATGAAGAGCTCCTTGACCGTGTGTTTAACATCTTAAAGGAAAACAACCCAGAACTCACTGGTGAAAGAAGGCGCACCACCCTCAAACCACCTCAAGTCGCTCGCGAAGGCACCAAGAAGACAGTGTTCACCAACTTTATGGATATCTGCAAATCCATCAACCGTAATCACGAACATCTCCTGGCCTACCTTCTGGCTGAACTGGGCACCAGTGGCTCTCTTGATGGACAACAACGTCTCATTGTCAAGGGAAGGTTCCTTCCTAAGGCATTTGAAGGATGTCTACGTAGATATATGAATGAGTATGTGTTGTGCAATAGTTGCAAGAGTCCAGATACATTGCTGGATAGGGATAGTTCATCTCGTATTATGTTTTTGAGGTGTCAGCAATGTGGAGCTTCTCGTACTGTGTCGGCTATTAAGAGCGGATTCCAGGCTCGTACTGTGTCGCGTAGATCTCAACAAGCTCAGGGTTGAACGATTAGGTAGATAGATATGTATGTATGTTGTGTAATATAATCTACGATATGAAAATGACGATGTTTTTAAATCATACTATTTGTCCCCCTCCCACCTGACCCCTTCCATTTTTCTTCCTAGGCGGTACTGTCCCTTTGATCGTGGTCCTATGCATCACTCTTAGTCCATTACTAAGATCCTGAGTAGTAGGTGAAGCTTCATGACCAAGAGCTGCGTTATCACTAATAATAAAATCACCTTGTTCCCAATGATGAGAGTAGATGAGATGCGCACAATCCTTGGTGAATTTACTTTCCATCTCCTCTAGCAAGGCAGCAGTCTCTTCCCTCCCTGTTACTCTCTGCTGTGGTGTGCCATAGTCGTATACAAATGCATCAGTCATGCCTAGGTGGAAACAGAGCGTTGGTTGGCCTGACACAGGGTGGGCATATAGTAATGGTTTAGCTCTTTTTTCTCTTCTATCGCTCACCATGTAGAGGCGTTCCCATCTCTGTCTCTCTTCTTGTGACAATGATTCTACGATTTCAGTGAGGGGAGCAAATACTGTTTCTCCTATTTTAGGGACGTTGATTATATGGTAGATTGAGTAGGAGAATGGAGCTGGTTGGAAGGAGCCATCTATGTGCCACCCTGTTCGGCCTACATTGCTGCATCCTTGGGAGCGGTCATTGCTGACACGAAACACATCAGGGTGGGGGCTAGCTGGGTGTTTGTAGAATGTGGATTCTAGTTCACCAAACCATTGACTGATTTCAACTTGTCTGTCTCCACTGATGATGCCTTGGTCCTTGAATATAAGGAGGCGGTGCCTGGTGGTGTTGTGGAAGTGGAATGAGGAGGGAGGGGTGGTGAGGGAACATGAGCGATGAGAATTTCTTTTTGGATGTATTCTCTTACTTCGTAACGTCTTCTTTGATGCGCTCTACGACTTCTTCAGGCACTTCATTTTTCAAATCGATCCCTCTGACCTCGGCTCCTACAACAGGAAGTGGTTTCAAGGAGTATTGTGATGAAGCGGAGACTGTGGTCATTCTTCTTATTTTAGACAAACCCAACATCAACAAGCTCTTCATTAGGGCATATTGTAAATCATTGCAGCCAAATGTATGTTACTTTAAAGTTTATTGTGTAATTATCCTGAGAAAGGCCATGACCCACTAGAGAAAAACAGCTCCCATTCCATTTCCGAACCAAAGCGGTTGACGAGCACCTCTCTGGCATTGGGCAGAGCAGGAAATTCAAAATCGAGACCTCAAAAGAGCAACGGTAAGCTGCATTGACAACTTAATTTTGTTTTGGATATTGCTCGAGAATACAACATTGATTTTACTGGCTCCCCTCACAAACTTGGCTATCAATTTCAAAATCGATCGTTCTACTTGGTCAAATCGTTTTCTTTCAGAATTGCACCTAATCGTATGTTAATCATATCTTCACTGTTGTGGGAAGTATATAGATAGCTAATTATGGGAGGTCGAGGAGCACCAGCTTTTGGAAACATTCATGGTGCTGGTAAATCTTCTCTACGTGCCAGAGACGCTCATGATGGGTAAGAATTAAAAAAACATGCTTATTAGGATAGCAAGACCTACCATAAAGCCACCCAATCCTCCATTTACTCCAACTCACATTTTTTTCTCATCCGCTCCCTCTCGTCGTTTGCAGTGGTGGTCGTGGCGGCAAGAAGAAACTACTCAACCGTGGCATGACCAACAACAACAACAATGGCAACTACATCTCTAAAAGAAACGAAGCAGGAGGCCCTTCATCATCAGGAGATGGCAAGCTCACAGGTGGAGATGACCACGTGCTGGATGCTGCTCTCGGTTTTGAGAACTACACAGATGGCCCTGAGCGTCTGGGTTGGCTGATGAACATGAACTCCTCCCAACGCCTGGACAAGGAAACAGGAAAAGTAATTAGTTGCGTCAGCTGTTACTTCATGTGTCAGGATGGCTCCATGTTCAAGTCTCAGATCGACTTCTTCCCTTATTTCTACGTCATTGTGAAAGAGGGCATGGAGGCAGAGGTGGACGCCTTGTTGCGTCGTCGGTTGGAGGGTAGACTAAAAGACAGTGAAATAGTAGAGAGAGAAGATTTAGACTTGAAAAACCACTTGTCTGGTCTCAAACGTAGATTGCTCAAGCTCACATTCTCAAATATGGATGATCTAGTTGGAGCCAAGAGAGAGATTGCCCCCATCGCTTCTCGCAACAGAGCTAGAGGAGAACAAGCAGCCACATACGCAATGCTTCATGGCAACCAACAAGGCGACAATTCACGTAGCAAAGGCATCAAAGATCGCTTCCAAGATGCTCTAGAAGGTATTCATGAACTCAGAGAACACGATGTCCCTTATCACGTCCGTTTTGCCATCGACACAGATGTCAGATGCGCTCACTGGTTTATCGTCGCGGCCAGGGGAGGCCACATCAGCATGGAGAGACGTCCAGACCTGCTGCAGCGTGCAGAGCCCCGTATCTGTGCATTTGATATAGAAACTACCAAGCTACCTCTACAGTTCCCTAACGCAGAGTATGACCAGGTGTTTATGATTTCATACATGATTGACAAGCAGGGGTACCTCATTATCAATAAAGAGGTGGTAGGAGCTGACATTGAAGACTTTGAATACAGTCCCAAACCTGAGTTTGAAGGGCCATTCAAGGTGTTCAATGCTCCTAATGAAGCTGCCTTGCTGAGACGGTGGTTTGACCACATGAGAGAAGTCAAACCTGCTATTTACGTTACTTATAATGGAGACTGGTTTGATTTCCCATTCATTGAAACTCGTGCTGGCAAGTATGGTATGGACATGGACCAGGAGATTGGATTTTCCAAGGATGACAGATCAGCTGCTATTCTCAGTCGAAGTGCTGTTCATATGGATTGTCTGCATTGGGTGAATAGAGATTCCTACCTGCCCCAGGGGTCTCGTGGTTTGAAAGCAGTCACCAAGGCCAAGTTGGGGTATGATCCTGTAGAAGTCGATCCAGAGGATATGGTCAGATTGGCAGCAGAAACTCCTCAAGATATGGCTAGTTACTCTGTATCTGATGCTGTGTGTACCTACTATTTGTATATGACGTACATTCATCCATTCATCTTCTCTCTGGCCAACATTATTCCAATGCCACCAGATGAGGTGCTGAGAAAGGGGTCGGGGACACTGTGTGAAATGCTGCTGATGGTTCAGGCCTACCAAGCCAATATTGTAGCCCCCAATAAACATACTTCCGCCAATGAAAAGATGTATAATGGTCATTTGCTGGAAAGTGAGACCTATATTGGTGGTAAGGTGGAAGCCCTGGAGAGTGGAGTGTTTAGAGCAGATTTGCCCTGCAAGTTCCGTTGTCGTCCGGAAGCGTACCAGATGTTGATTGACAAGATTGATGCTGACTTGGAGTATGCTTTGAGAGAGGATGGCAAGATGGAAGTAGCAGATGTTGAGAATTATCAGCAAATTAGAGCTGAAATAGTCAGTCAATTAGAAGAGCTGCGTGATAATCCCATCCGTGATGAGAATCCCTTGATTTATCACTTGGATGTTGCTGCCATGTACCCCAACATCATTCTGACCAACAGACTGCAACCTTCTTCTGTTGTCAATGATGAAGACTGTGCAGCGTGTGATTTTAATAGACCAGGCAAGACGTGTCTCAGGGAGATGGAGTGGGTGTGGCGTGGTGAGAACTACTCTGCTACTAGAGCTGAATATGCTGCATTAAAGGCACAATTAGAGGTGGAGAACTTCCCTCCCGCTACTCCTGGTGGAGCTCCGCGTCTGTGGACTGATCTGAGCTGGGAGGAAAAAGGGAAATTGACCAAGGAAAGGTTGAAGAAGTACTGTCAAAAGGTGTACAAGAGGGTGCTGGATAAACCCAAGAGTGAAAAGAGAATGGCTGGGGTGTGTCAACGTGAGAATTCCTTCTATGTAGACACTGTTCGTGCATTCCGTGATAGAAGATATGAATACAAGGGCCTAACAAAGGCATGGAAAGGTAAGATGGACCAGGCGCGTTCCACTGGTAATCCCATCAAGATTGCTGAAGCTTCAGATATGTGCGTCTTGTATGACTCTCTCCAATTGGCTCACAAATGTATTCTCAACTCGTTTTACGGCTATGTCATGCGAAAAGGAGCCAGGTGGTACTCTATGGAAATGGCTGGTGTGGTGACTCATACTGGTGCCAACATCATTAAGAGAGCTAACGAGCTCATTGGTCAGGTGGGCAGACCTCTGGAGCTGGATACTGATGGTATCTGGTGCTGCTTGCCAGGCTCCTTCCCTGAAGAATTCAAATTCAAGAGCAGTAAAACTGGCAAGACATTCAAGATGAGCTACCCATGTGCAATGCTCAATGTTATGTTGGCTGAGAATAATACCAACAACCAATACGCCACTCTAAAAGATCCAGAAAAGAGGGTATATGAGACTAGTAGTGAGATGAGTATTGAGTTTGAGGTGGATGGGCCCTACCAAGCTATGATCCTTCCTGCATCTAAAGAAGAAGGCAAACTGATCAAGAAGAGGTATGCGGTGTTCAACTTTGATGGAAGCTTGGCTGAGTTGAAAGGCTTTGAGCTGAAGAGAAGAGGAGAGCTCAAATTGATCAAGGTGTTCCAAGGAGAGCTGTTTGATCAGTTCCTCAAGGGATCAACATTAACTGAATGCTACGATGCAGTGGGTGCTGTTGCCAATCGTTGGCTAGACATGTTGGACACTAGGGGCAGGGATTTGACTGATGAAGAGCTGTTAGAACATATTAGTGAGGCATGTGTGATGAGCAAGTCATTGGAGGAATATGACGGTAGAAAGAGTTGTGCCACCACCTGCGCATTGAGACTGGGTCAATTCCTGGGTGATGATAGAATCAGAGATAAGGGTCTGGTGTGCAATTACGTCATTGCAAGATCGCCATCCAACTCACCTACTAGTGAGAGAGCCATCCCCGTGGCCATCTTCTCAACTGAACCAGCAGTAGCTCGTACTTTCCTGAGGAGATGGTGTGGTGGTGATATTGGTAGAGATGATCCCACCAGAGTTCCTGATGTTCGTAATATTGTGGACTGGGAATACTACAAGGAGCGGCTGGGCAGTGCAATTCAGAAGATTATCACCATTCCAGCTGCCATGCAGAGAGTAGCTAATCCAGTACCACGTGTCAAACATCCAGATTGGTTGCATCGCAAGGTGGCAGAGAAGGAGGATACTCATAAACAGACCAAGCTGGACTCACTGTTTGCCAAGCAGGCTGAAAAGAACAAGGACAAGAAGATGGCTCATGAGGATGATATTATGGATTTAGAGGATATTGGTCTACCAGGAGGAGGAGGAGGAAGAAGGAATAACAAATCACCACTCAATGGTGCTCATGTCGGTATTGCTACCAGTGTAGATATCACCCCTGGTACTACTTGTAGCAATACAAATATTAATAATGGAGATGGTGATATCAAGAAAGTAGAAGTACCTGATCGTGGAGAGACATATACTGGTTGGTTGTCAGCTAAGAAGCAATTATGGAAGAAGAGCAGAGCTGAAAGAAAGAGAAAGAAGGAGGACAATAGTGGTGGTGGTGGAGGAGGAGATGTCGGTGCACTGGCCCGCCGTTCTCGTCTGGGCAACACTGCTGGAGCTGACGTCACCGACATGTTTAGAGCCCAAGCAGAATCAGTCAGCTCAGCTCATTGGCAGATTGTCTCCATTATGCCCATGCATCAACAACCAGGTGTCTACAAAGCATGGACTGTCATCAATGGACGTATGCATGTCATTCCTCTCCGCATTCCTCGTACCATCTACATAGACACTGTGTACGAACCAGGAACCCCCGACTTTCTAGAAGCTGCTGGTCACCTGTTGCAAGGAGCCACACTGGTACGTCGCACCCTACCTGGAGGTGCAGAGCCTGGGTTCACCTTCCAACTCACCATGGATGAAGAGCAGTATAGAGAGCAGTTTAGCAATTTAAGCAGCAAGGTGAATGGACCAGGGATGAGAGCAGTGTATGAAGACCAACTTCCTCCAGACTGGTCTGCTGCACTGTCCCTTGGGTGTGTTGCCACTCTGGTGCCAGCAGCTAAAGGAAGGCCACTCGGATCTGGGTTTGATGTGTCTGAATTGCAAGCCAAATCTGTGTTGGAAGGAGGGTACTTTTTCGAGCATGGAAGTCTCCGTCACATGGTCCTGCATATGAGTGAGGATATGGGGAGAGGAAGGGGGCTATTGGCTCTTCATCTTCCTATTGATGGTAGCCTGTATGTGTGGGTGATGAATCCAGCTAGGAGGAACAAGGTAATGCAGCAAGAGGAGTTGTCTATGACTGGCATGCAGCGTATTTGGGAGGAAATCAAGGCTGGAATGCACCACCATTTCGATAATAATAATGACGAGGAAGAGAATGAGAATGGTATGCATCAAGATGATGATAATGAAGGCGCTCAATGGAAGCAATTAGTCATGCCTACAATGCACATTACTCATGTCAAGGATGCTTCCCCAGCATTCAAAGCAGTAGATCAAATGCTAGCCAGGATCAAAGATCGTGCCCTTGGACCCACTGTCTTATTATTAGATGCTCCAGACAGCAGACGACTGTACCATTCCCTACCTGCTCTTGATGATTTGACATGTGTAGAGATGAAACCATCAGATGCATCCATTTCCAAGTATCCAACTCTAGGATGGCAAGTACCAGCTGGAAGAGGAGCTATTCAACGTCTCTTCAATGCTCCAGATTGGTTGTTCGGTAGATTGCAAGCAGCTCAATATGCTCACCTCCCTCTGAGTGCCTTTGGAGGAGATTGGGTGGTAGATGCCAGTGATGCTCTGTTTGCCAGACAACTCAAGTCTGCTGGGCACTTATTGTGGACTCAAGATGCAGGGCAACCAGATCTGGGATCCCGTCCCATCAACAGAGCAGATGAGCTTACATTGGGAGAAGGACAGAGAGCGCTGGAGCTCTCCTTCCCAGGTGTGTATCGCTGTGTCAATGTAGAAGTGAGGATCAGTCATCTTGCTGTGTGTGCTGTGCTGGAAGCTGCTACTCTGGGTGAATTGGAAGGCGCCACACTGATGGATGATCAGCAAGGATGTGGTCCTGCATTTAGAGTGTTGCGTACATTGGCACAGAGCTGGATGGAGGATGCGACTCGCCGTTCTAATATTGCTGCAGATACTCTGTTGAGAAATATGTACCGCTGGGTGTGCTCTCCTGCTTCCCGATTGTACAATCCAGCTATACAGAGAGCAGTACAGGGGCTGATGAGGAAGCTGCTGCTCCAATTGGTGGCAGAACTGAATAGGCTCGGTGCTAGAGTGGTACATGTGGATACCTGTTCTCTGGTTATTGCCACCAACAAGAGGAATGTAGCTGCTGCTGTTGGGTATACAGATTATGTGCTGGAGACTCTTGGAAAGAGGGAGCTGTTCCAACACCTGGATCTCACTCCCATCAAGTTCTGGCACACCTTGCTCTTCATAGACAGATACAACTATCTAGGAGTGGAGGCCAGCTTGCCAGTTGCAGTGACACAAACTCTGACCAGTGGTCAACATGGAGCTCTTCAGAAAGCAGAAGGATCTGCACTGTTGGAACAATATCAACACAGCTTGGAGCCTGGCCCTGCTGAAAGAGAACGTCCAATTCTGGATTGTGTATTCACAATGAAGGACCATCTTCCAAAAGCCCTCCAAGATACATTCATGGCGAATGTTACAGAGTTTATCTGGCTGCCTTGGAAGGAAGGAACATGTAGATCAGAGAGCATCGCAGGTGCTACTCAAGGTGGATCTCCAGCAGCTCGCGATGCAGCGGAGGCAGAGAAGGCTCAACTGGACTGGCTCAAGGCAGCAGTGCCCAACCATTTCACAGAAAAGCTGCTCAGGCAGGTACGGTGGATCCTTCTCAAGGTTGGTGCTCATGATGGCAACCCAGATCACGAGTTTCCCAAGCTCCCTGGATCTCACCTGACTGAGGCTGAACTGGGGACTCCTGCCCTTGCCTATGTGAAGAACATTTGTCATGTCTTCTCTCTAGACTCGACAGTGACTGGTGAGGTGATGGTCCTACGACGTCAATTATTAAAGATGGTACATGCCAAGGAGTTTTCAACAGAATCAGAGTGGAAGGAGCCGTGTCTGAGCCTGGTGCTGCCTGATGTCATCTGCTCGGCATGCCAAGATTGTAAAGATCTGGATCTGTGTAGAGATCCTCATCTGCAACAAGGAGACTGGAGATGTGGTGGTTGTGGAACTGAGAGGGATGTAGGAGAGATTGAAGCTTCCTTGGTTGGTCAGTTGGCACGTGTAGTGGAGTCGTATCAGCTGCAAGACCTGAAGTGTATGAAGTGTGGGACGGTGGCTACGGAGCATTTACAGAGGCACTGTGATATGTGTGGAGGGCATCTAAAGGGGGTGATGGATAAGGATAAGACTATGGCTACGTTCTCTGTCTATAAGAATATTGCTCAGTATCATGAGATGAGTGTGCTGGAGGAGCTTGCCAAGTGGCAATTGGAGGAAGATGGCGATGGCGATGGAGAGGGAGAGGACGGGCGTTGAAAATAGTAAGAATAAGAGAAGTTTTAAAATAAATAGTGTTTTTCCCAGTAGATATTAAAAAACATAGCAATTTGAATACATGGCATGTATGTTTATCTGATTGTCCATACATGAAATTAGCGTCCAGATAGAACACGTGCTGAAATATGGAGGCATTACAAGAAGAGATTCATTTAGACGATGAAGTAGAGGAGGGCGAGCTTCCTGAGAGAAGAGGTATGTTAATACTGGTATCTGTTTACTGCGTTATATCTTGATTACTAACTCATGTTCATTCCTTTGGTTTTCTGTTCTGCAGGATCGACGCCTCCTCCCCCACGACCTCCGCTCGAAGACGACATGCACACCAGCACTGGCGGCAAGAAAAAGAAGAAGAAAAAAGCAGCAGAATACAACTTTGCATCTGGAATCGTAGAGCTCAGACCACAATTCTCCCCAGCCAGAGTCTTAGATCTCCAACAATTACTCCTCTACATCTTGCTTCCTCACAGCACTGGCCCCTGCCCCCGTTGGTGCTCAGTCAGACCAAGAACCCTTCCTCATCGTGTTGTCCTCCTCTTTGCACACGGTATAGACAGCTCAATGCATCTGCCTCCTGTATGGAAAGATATCTTAGGTGAACCAATCACATTTAGAGCTAGACATCCCAATACATTACCAATACAGACAGTACACAGTGTACTCAGCGTGATGCCTCCTAGAAAGAGGGTACATGATGCTCCTGGTAACGGTGTGGGTGGTGGAGAACCATCTTCACAAGTTGGTACTGCATCTACTGTATCGCCACCTCCAGCAAAGAGGATACGTCTTGATTCTGACAAGGATGTTGCGACAGCCAGTAATATCGGTGATAGCAATGATGGTGATGATAATAGCAATGCTCCTCCTCCTACAACTATGAATGGCGTTGTTACCTCCCCTCCTACTACCACCACCATTCCTACACCTCCACTCCTCCCCCCTCCTCAGGATTACATCCTCACATTAGATCAACTGACTCAATATGAGTACCCCCTACCAGTTATAGATGGAGATACTGAGGAAATGATCTGCCCTCCTGGATATGTATCAACTAAACTAAAACCAGTACATACTTCATCATCATCCAGTACAACAACAACAGCAACAATAGTACCACCATCACCACCAGATATTGTAGCTCTAGATTGTGAAATGTGCATCACAGAAGAAGGATTTGAGTTGACCAGGGTCCTCATGTTGGACCGTAATGCTTCAGTATTACTAGATGAGTTGGTGTTGCCTCATAATCCAATAACTAATTACAATACAGAGTACTCTGGTATAACTGCTGATATGCTGGAGAATGTGACTACTAGATTGGAAGATGTACAACAACAAGTATTAGATTTGATATCAGCAGATACAATCATCATAGCACACGGGGGAGAGAACGACTTGAGGGCACTGAAGATAATCCATACCAAGGTGGTAGACACAGTAGCGCTGTATCCACATCATAAAGGAGGAGTGTACCGCTCTGCGTTACGAGTCCTAGCTAGAAGGTTTCTCAACAGACCCATACAGATGAAGAGACATAATGACAGAGTAGGTCATGATCCTTTTGAAGATGCCAAGGCTGCTCTAGACCTGGCCTTGTTGAAGTTTAGTAGAGGTCCATCATTTGGGGTTCCTACTGGAGATAAAGGGAGACCAATGACTCAGGTACTGACTAATCATGGAAGGATGAGGAGTACATTGGTGAATAGATTAGATGCATTGAGGAGTCATGTTGCCGGGGATTGTAATTCAGTGGTGGTGGAGGATGATGCAGCTGCTGTTGCCGGGTTGGTGAAGGAGGTGGCTAGACCTGGAGTTGGGTTTGTTTGTGGAGAATTTTTAGAACTAGCTGAATATTATGATTATTTGAGTCTGATGATGAAGAGGACTGAGGAGGAGGAGGAGGAGGAGAAGGGGAAGGGGAAAGAAACAAAGAGGGATTTGATGATAGAGAGGTTGTTGTCAGGGAAGGAGGGAGAAGAAGAGGTGATACTGGTGGAAAGGCTGGGACAGCGAGTGAAAGCGGTGGTTGATGCTTGCCCACTAGGAACGTTACTGTTTATAGTCACAGGGCAAGGGAATACTGTGTGTCATAAAGCACTTGAAGAAGAGAGGTACATGAGAACAACTGGTGGAGAGAAGGAGAGGTGGTCTGCTGAAATGGAGGTAAGATTTAATGCATACAAGGAGAGGGTGTTGGATGGATTGTGTTTTGTGAAGTTTATAGGTTGAATGGTGGCTGATGTAAATGATAATGAGTGAGGTTGAGGTAGGATGCTTTGCTTTATTCTTCTCTCTTTGTATATTCTCCCCCTTCCCCCCCCCCCCCCCCCCCCCCCCCCCCCCAACCACAACCACCCACACCCCCCCCCCCCCCTACCCCCCCACCCCACATGCAGTCCCCACCACGCCCCCGCTGG
>Ga0114919_10000310_pt1 | contig 36573 bp, 37 predicted proteins | sample BlataG_FD_88682 | JGI IMG/M metagenome (GOLD analysis project Ga0114919, IMG submission 88682) | Deep subsurface microbial communities from Black Sea to uncover new lineages of life (NeLLi) - Black_00105 metaG | ecosystem: Environmental > Aquatic > Marine > Oceanic > Sediment | place: Atlantic... | reverse complement strand
GGAGGAGGAGGAGGAGGAGGAGGAGAGGGGGGACTGAGAAAAGCAAGAGCTTTACTGGAACAAGCACGCATCAAGGTACAAAAGAATGAAGAACTGTGGCTTGCTGCAATTAGAACAGAGTTGAGAGGAGATAATAGCAAAGCAGCCGATGCCCTACTAGCAAAAGCCCTTCAAGAATGCCCCAAAAGCGGCCGACTGTGGGCAGAAGCCATTCAAATCGCTGCCAGACCAGCTCGCAAGAGCAAATCAGTGGACGCACTCAAAAAGTGCAACGACGACCCATATGTTGTAGCAGCAGTGGCTTGCCTCTTTTGGCAGGAACGCAAGGTGGACAAGGCAAGATCCTGGTTCATCAGGGCTACAACATTAGACCCTGACGTTGGAGATCATTGGGCCATGTATTATAATTTTGAGTTGGAGCATGGAGGGGCAGAAGGAGCGGAGGAGGTGGTGAGGAAGTGTGTCGCTGCTGACCCTCATCATGGAGAGAGGTGGCAGAGAGTGGCCAAAGATGTGGCAAATGCTCATAATAAGGTTGATGTACTGTTGAAGAAAGTGGCAGCAGTGCTTGATTGATTATTACTGATTGCTTTGTGTATATAGATCTATGGTAAGACACTGTTTGTAACTCTGCTATTCTCTCTTTGTAGTAGAGTTTGAGAAAATTACATGATGAAATCTATTAAAAATCTATGTCTGACTGAAATACTGTATTCGTAGCCATCATGGCTTTAATGACATCATTCTGTAAACCTTCCACACCCACAACATCCCTCAACTGACCGGGCAATATCCCACCATTACCATCATTTGCAGCAGTAGCAGCAGCCATCACAGCTTGCTGTTGCAACATACCTTCTATCCATTTCACAACACATTCAGATTCCTTGATCAATACATCATTTGCTTGTCTACCACCGCTATGTTTAGGCATTGCATCATCCCACGACCAATTCTTTCCTTCCTTTGATTTCGCCAGCAGCAGTGATCTATCCACTTCAGAGCATATCACATCCAGTATTTCATATGAATTTGCCTCTAATTTCAGTACACTGTATTTCTTCTGACGTTGTTGTTGTTGTTGTTGTTTCCTATGTGTTCTATCTTGGTTCAACACCATTGTTGCCATGTCACCTACCTCCACAACATCATCATGTAGACATTTCATCACCGTAGCAGTCGCAACACCTGCACCCAGAACATAACACTGCTGCTCATTAGTCGTGGTGCTTGATAGAATAAAATTTAGATCATTGACTAAAGCATTAATTACTGAGTGTTGCAGGGCTTTTGTTGTAGTAGTAGTAGTAGTTGTTGTTGTTCCATCTGCATTATTTGTCACCATCACCATATATTTAGTACTACATTGATTAGTTGTATTATCATCACTAGTAGTACCACTACAAGATGACATAGTTTTGATCCACTCTTTCCATGATAGGCTCACACTTCCTACATACATTGGACATGCAATTACATTGGTATTGTCGCTCTCTTTACTTCTTCCCTCATTGTAAAGCGAGCTGGGTGGATGCATACATAAGATGAAGACCTCCATGTGAATGAGACCATCATTTTTATCATTATGTCTGCTATTATCTGGTGTGATGTGAAAAAACGATGTAAGAGTTATTGGTTGGTTGCTGTTTGATATTGATGATGGTGGTAATAGTGGGAGTGGAGATGTGTGGATGTGGCAATGAGGGCTAGCGGCGAGGAGGGCAAAGTGGGAGGGAGTGTGTACAGAGGTGGAAGGGGATTGGGTTTGGATTTGTAAAGAGAGCTGCCATTTCCTGGACTTGGAGTGGTATGATAGATGTGGAGGAGTGGTTATTGTAATGAGGGGTGATGGTTGTGGCCAAGTTGCTGCACATTTGTGTTGGAAGACGGTCTGTGCACGGTGCAATACGGCCTGCTTTTGGGCGTGGAGGGATTGTAAATCGGTGGATGTTGTGTAGCTGTCGTCGATGATGTGTTTAAGGCAGGTGATGAATATGTTAATATTTCTTTGTTCGATATCATGTGCATCAAGAAGCGTGTCATCCATTATGAAGGAAGTTTTGGGTGGATTTTGATCAAGATCAAGATTCTCACAAGTGATCCACAAAGTTTTCAGTGTGCGTGCTGATAGTAGCTAAATACATTCAATCTTCGTGTTCCTGATGAACTTAATGTATGTAATTGACCCAATGCATATGCACCGCAAAACTATGGCTACTCCCTCTCATGCCTGGATGATACCTCCGAAGTCGACGTCGATCGCAGCTACAATTTGTGAGAGATGGATCACACCGAAGAGGTTTGAGAGTGACGATCTTTGAGACCTGCACCTTTTAATCGTTTCTTTACAAAACATGCATCGTGTCTAGACAATCAGATAAAACCACACATTGCTTGACTTATTACGCTATCGAAATAACTATCCACAAATTTATAAACCAACAATGATATATATCGAAATCCAGCATATAAACCCATAGCCATGGTTCACCCTATCGTTCATCGTTATCAGCCCATCACATCAGGGTTGCGTCAACTTCCTCTACCAACTTCCTCTACCATGAGCAGCAGCGTCCGTCCATCTGCCTCCGGTCTGTTGCTCTTCCTCCCAGCAAACAAGCACAAACACCTTCTCGGCAGTCACACACTCCGACCACCTAGTATGTTCAATCACCAACCTCTTAAACAACAAAGGAGGGTGCATCCCTCCACACACATCCTTCATCCTCTCAAGGCCACCATTACAGACAACTCACTCTCATCACCTGATGATGAAGAAGAAGCTTCTGACCAAGAATCCACATCCATCACCACCACCACAACATCATCACCATCTCAAGATCTCCTCCTCCTCCAACAACAACAACAAAAAACCCCTCTACCACCACCACCACCACCACCACCACCACCATCTATTCCAGCAGACGTAGGCACCATCTGGGGCCTGGCCATCCTCTCTCTAGCCTACCTCCACCACTCTACCACAGGATTTGCCCTCCCAGCCCTTCTCCCCATTGTAGCAGAAGACCTCCACCTAGAAGACAGTCAAGGAGCACTCCTCACTGCAGGCTACACTGTCCTGTACGCCTTGACCCTGGTTCCGATGGGCCTCTTAGCAGACAGAGTAGACCGACCTAGGCTTTTATCTGCAGGCATAGCAGCCTGGAGCATCCTTACAGTAGTAGCATCCAGAGCAGGTGGGTTTGGGGAGCTTCTCATCACTCGTGTCGGTTTTGCAGCCGCACAAGCAACGCAAAACCCAATATGTTTCTCTCTCATTCCTGAGTTGTTCCCCAAGAGTAAAACTGCAGCCATGGGGATCTACAATACTGCTATTTACGCTGGTAGAGCATTGTCATTTGCTGCTGTTATTTTAGCTGCTCAGTTGGGAGTCCCTCAGATGAGTGTGTTGGGGGAACATCTGACCATTGGATATACATTGGTTCCTCTTGATAAAGTTGATCTTACCCTGGTGAGTGTTTTATATACACAAGGTGACTATGCAGCTGTGAGTCCTATTTATAGCTATGCCGATGATGATATTAGAGGAGGTCATGATGGAGGTGATGGTGGTGTTGGGGAGGAGCTGGAAGAGGCAGATGCATTTGGAGCATGGAGAAAGTTACTGAGATGGCTGGGCCCTCCAGGGTTGGTCATAGCAATGCTGACTTTCTTGACAATTGATGAACCTAGAAATAAACAGGGATTTGTAGGAAATCCATTAAAATCGTCAAGGTTCTTTTGGAATAGCGATAAAAACATTAATAATGGTATAGATGCGGAGCAAGAGAGAGCGATGCTAGCAGCAGCTGCAGGTGGTAATGGTGCAATGATAGCGGTAAAAACAACAGATACAGTGGGAGAAAGTATAGCTAAATTACGCATACTCCTCTCCACACCTGCTTTTTTAGCCCTGACCCTAGCTGCCACTTTCAATGACGTTGGATCCTGGGCACTGGTGGCATGGCAGGCTACTTTTTACCAACGTGTGTATGATCTCCAACCCGACACCTACGCCCCTCTCCTCGCTGTAGTGATCCCAGTAGGAGGCATCATTGGAGGAGTAGGAGCCGGTGTGCTGGGCGACTGGCTGTTCAGAATCGGTGCCAGAGGATGGCTGACAGCAGGGGCGTGTCTGGCGGCAGCACCCTTCATTGCAATGTCATTACTGGCGCCAGATTATAAACAGTCATTTGCGGCATTGTTGGTAGGGTTTGCGCTGAGTGAGGCGTGGAGGGCTCCTGCTGCAGTGATGGTGAGGGATGTGTCGCCTCCTGGGTTGGGATCTGCGGCGTCGGCTGCTCATTTGTGTATAAGGAACCTGATTGGGGGGCTGGGGCCCATTGCCGTGGCGTTGTTGTCGGGGAAGTTGGGGCTGCAGCTGGCAATGTTGTTGGTGCCAGTGTGTTATATGATTTCTGGAGTAGGGTTTCTGGTGTTTGAGTCGGCGATGGCGATGGAGAAGAGTAAAGAACAGGAGCTGTTGGAATAGAGAGGGAGAGAAAGGAGAGAAGGGGCGGGCTGCCAATTGGCAATTGGGTGTGCGGGGATAAAAACAGACGAAAACATGAGATGGCAACAAGTTTTTGACGTTTTATAAATATTAATGACGATGAGTAAGAAGGAACGAACACCCAAACAACGTCCATCGCTGGAAGCAATCAGTCCAGACGGCAATTGCAAGTTTTCTCGAGCTTTGGGGTCTGTAGATTACCAAACGAGAGAAAAAGGTCTACAAGCTTTGACTCTATGGCTCTCAAGGAAGTCTGAAGTTGATGAGAAGGACCTCCTCAAGCTATGGAAGGGCATATTTTACTGCTTTTGGCATTCAGACAAGGCCCATGTTCAGGTAAGAATTCTATATGCATGCAGTTACACTTATCAAGACACTCCCGTGCAATCTCACCCTATCAATCTCACCATCCCCATCCTCAAATTACAGAGTGAGCTAGCTGAACGTCTTGCAGACATCAAAGCACATCTCCCCCAACCAATCGCCACCGCTTACTTTGAAGCCTTTATCAAAACGATGCGCCGTGAATGGTTTGGAATAGACCGCATTCGCCTTGATAAATACCTCATGCTCATTAGAAAGTTTGTCAACCATTCATTACGCCAACTCCAAGCCTCTAAATGGAAGACATCACAAGTTCAGGCATTCTCCACATTTCTTCAAAACAATGTCATGCTCCCAGAAGACACCCTGCCAGCAGCTGGCGTTTCATACCACATTGCAGACATTATAATACCAGAACTACAAAACATAGTAGAAAACAACAAAAACATAAACAATAGCCCTCCTTCTGATGCTACATTGAAATTGTTACTTGCTCCATTCATTAAAACCACTCAGTTGACTGGGGATCCTGCCCTCTTGGCTCGACTGAAGAGCGGCTTCTTCTCTCCACTGATGATCATTGCTGCTGATCCTTCACAGCTAGCATTGCAGCACTTGAATGTTGAAGAGCTTTCAAAAGTAGTATTTGAGCTAGGTAAGATTCATAGATGCATTGACAAACAAAAATAGGGCAGTAAAGCTGCTGTTATTGTTGGTATTTTATTGGAGCCAACTATCCACCATCATCTAATTTGGTATGAGAACACAAGGGAGGGGGAGAGAAGATCTTCCTTCCTTCCTTCTTTCCTTCTTTCTTACCATCCTTGAAGATATGGCGGCTGAAGGTTCTCCATACAGTGACATGCATTCCATCAGCCTCTGATCCTTCACGTGGGTTGTAGGTTAATTTAACACATGCTGATACCTTTCTTTTTTATCCTATCATCAACCGACCCTACTCCATCTCCCCCCCCTCTCTTCCTAACCAGGTGCTGACAAGGAAACTAAAGCCAAAAATAGAGAGCTGTTGTATGAAATGAGCAATACACTAGATAAAACATCTAAAAGAAAACAAATAAATGGAGACACACAAGCTACTAGAGATAAGTCGGTAAAGAAGAGAAAGGTTGCCGAGGAAGAAGCTGCTGCAGCAGCAGCAGTACTGGTGGCAACAACGGCAACGGTATTGGCAATTCAGAAGGAAGGTGTGCGTAAGAAATTAAAGAAGAAATCCACACCTTCTCCCCAATCAATCTTCCCCGATAACAAATCAATAGAACAACAAGGAACTGGAGAGAAGAACAAGAAGGACAAGGCAGCAAAAATCACCACCCTTAGTACTGATGACACCACTGGCTCTCTTAAGAAGAAGAAGAAGAACAAGGACAAGACGAGTCACTCCCCCTTCTCTCCCAATACGACTGCTACTGCTACTATAGATGGAGATATGCTGAGCCCATCCAAGAAGAATGTACGATTTAGTTTGAAAAGAAACCTAGTCATGACCATTGGTCAACCCCCAGCACCTGCTGATGTCAGAACACCTCCATCTTCAAAACCCAAGGGACCAGCCCTGAAGAAAGTATCCACCTTGGGGCAGGTGTCACCACCTATGAGGCTGGATAAGCCTCACCATGGGATGGGATTGAGGAGGGTGTCAGCTGGAGAGGTGTTGGACCGACCTACTGTGTATGGTAATGGAAGTGGAGGAATGAAGATAACAATACCTGGGAGTGGTCCAAAGCATCGTCGTCATAGCCACAGTGGTGGTAGTGATGGTAAGCAGCAGCAACAGCAGTTACATTCCAGGTTTAAATTTTAAAATGGGCTCTATATATCTGAGTATCTGTGATGATGGTAACATTTATTTAAGTACCCTAAGTAAAGTATCAATCAAAGCAATAATATTTCAAGCAAATGCAAAAACAAATGCTGCAACCATAGAGGCGACCCCAAACACCAATCCTGCTCTCACATTCACACTCCCACTGGTGTCATTATTATTCTCAGTCACCTGGCCAGCTTCAGTGGAAGATATCTTCATTGGAGTACCACGGAAGCATCCCAAAGTGAAGGGATACTCTGTATTGACATGGTAATGGAACATCTCAATCATCTGACCATCATCCCATTCAATGATGTGGACGTGGCCATGGCACTCGTCAAGATCGTCATTAGTGACTGGAACACCTCCTTCGCTGCGGGGGCCATAAATGCCAAATCCATCCAAGGCATATCCAAACAGAGGGGAATGTTCACCTTCCTTACCTTGGTCTGGGAAACTCTTCCAAGAATAACCATGATAATGATATTCTGTCTCGTATGGGTGACCCCATGCCCAATCCGTAGGAAGGGCAGCGTTGGGATCTACAGCTTGATAACTTGCATCAACGGCATAATCAACATGCCAGGCAGCTCCAGTTTGGATTGCAACACCAAGCATGAGTGATTCGATGCAGGCTGACTCAGTGTTGACGGTAGGGTAGCGGGGAAGAGTGACATCAAGGTTGTATGGCTTGATGGGGATCTCAGCTGCATTGGCGTAACCTTCTGCAGGCAGCGTGGAGTAGATGTCATAAGCTTCAGTGCCTTGCTCGATGGGAAATATGCCGACTGGATGGTTAGGAATACCATTACCCTTGAGAGTGCGAGTTGTATCAGTCAAGTTGATGTCAAACTCGCTGTTCATAGTGACTGAACCATTGACGGTGGGAATTTTGGAGATGTCGATAGTGAGACCGTCGACCCAAGAAGAGTTGGGCTTGATGAGGGTAGTTGGAAACGGAATTTCGGTGCCATCTTCCAATGTTCCAGTTCTAGGACAGAGGAATAGAGTATTCTTGCCTGGAGATGCCTGTATGGGTAAATGGGTTTGGGTGGAGGTTTGGGGTTAGAGGCGTAGAGGGAGAGCTGTGGTTTAGAAAAGGAACAAGAAAGATGGCCGGAGATTGGGTATGTGCATGATTATCAGGATGACTCACCACACTGGTTCCATTGACGGCGGTCCTTAATGTCTTCACATCACCACTTTCCAGTGAAGACACATCATCAGCAAAAACACCAGCCACAATTGCGCAGATAGCAGCAAGAAGAAAGATTAATCTTTTCATTTGAGATAAAAATGACAGTTAACAAGTGAGAGTTTCAAGCTTCACTGAAGTTCGTGAATCGTTGATAATCTTTCAAAATATATCATATATTAGGATATTACTATTTGCTTTAATTGCGGAATTGCACCACGATGGATGGTTTACCTGATAGTTACCTGATAATGTATGCGGCCTGCATGCTTTGCTTCTTCAACTGGATTTCAATATGCAACTTTAATAATTTAAATGATGTCATCTATCTATTCTATTCTTTAAACAAAAGCATGGCTACATTTCCACATCAATACATTACAGGTAACAAATTGGCTGGTTGAAACCTTATTTTTCCAGGATGGTTGACTGGTCCTCGACACAAAGGACATGTACTCTCTCTCTCCAGCCACTCATCAATACACTCACTACAAAAGACATGTGAGCAGCTAGCTATCTTGACAGGGCTGCTCAATGTATCATGACAAATAGGACACATAGTAGTAGCTGTATTAGCAGCAGCAGCAGTAATAGTAGTAGTAGTAGTAGTAGTATCACCTCCTCCTCTCCCGTGATCATGCTCGTAATACTGTTGTCGATGTTGTGACAATAGCTGCTGCACTTCCTGCTCACCAAGCTTCTCAAGTTCATTCAAAGGAGGGTTCCTCAGCTGCATAATATCAATCCTTACTGTTGCTACACATTTATACGAATGCAGCGTCTTTAAAGCTAGATAAAACAAGCCAGCTGAATATCCCAGAGGACTGGTTAACCCAGCGCCAACAGACAGGTATCGCCACCAAGTAGGAATGGGAAGGAGACATCTATACATTCCTTCTGTACTAGAAATGAGATTCATCATGGCAACTCTTTCTCTTAGCAATAGCTTACTGCTAGAAGAGGAATATGTTGAGGAGGAGGAGGAAGAGGAGGGAGAGGAGGAAGGAAGTGTTTGTGTGTTGCTGTTTGGTGATGATGGTGATGAAGAAGATTTCGTGTGATGCTTATACCAAGTCAATTTAAGAGCAATCAAGTTGACCAGTATGACTAGCAATCTAAAAAACACATCAGCTGCTACGACTGCAAACACAGTGTCTGCAAATGATAAACTCTGTGCATCACCACTAGCCCCGGTATCTACGATGGTGATGGGGTAGCGGAAGGACACTGATTTAAGAAGCAGCCCTCCAATGGGTGAAAAGTAGAGATAAAGAGGTAGACACATTGCATAGAGAAGTACTTTACGTACAGAAGGTAATGTAGCTAGATGGTACAAGGAGACGGTGACATTATTGTGTGTGCTACTTCCAGCAAGGATGTTGCTAAAACAGATATTTGACAATTTTAAGATGTGGGTGCCCCAGATGATGAAGATGGTGTGTGTGAGATGCTGGAGAGTGAAGATGAGGAGGAGGAGGGCTAGGAAAGGTAGGGCTGTGTAGATGGAGTCTAGAAGGGATCTGAGGTTGATGGAGGTGGAGGTGGTGGTGGTGAGGCGGTGGCGTTCTGCTTCTGATGCCAAAGTGTTAGTGTTGTCATCATGCAATGGGGCGGTGGTGGTTGGAATAGTGGTTGTTGTAGAGAGGGTATTGAAGTTGATGTTTGTAGTGGTGGGTAGTGGTATGGTGTCATTATGGTGAGGTTCTAAGGCTCTAGGGGAAGGGGGTGGTTGGTTTGTTATTGTAGTGATGGTTGTGGATGTGTTTCTTGAGAGGAGGCGGATAAGTCGCAGGCTGGGTGCAGAAGAAGAAGGTAGACGGGATGGCGATGTTGAGGAGACTGAGAGGCGAACGTCTGATGATAGAGATGATGGTTGCTCGAACAGACGCCTTACAGAAGAGATGATACTCCAGCGATCACTTCTTCTTTGGATTGTATCCATTGCTTCATCTTCTTCACCCTCTGCTGCCGGCTGGGTAAGGTTACGGTTATCCATCGCTTTAGATTTCCATTCTTATGGGCGTTGTGCTGTATATATATGACGAATGGTTAGAGGGGCATGGGATTTGGGTTGTTAAGACTGGACATCCGTTTTGACTCTTGGCTCCTTGAGCACCATCCCACCATCAATATCATTGCCTACAGGATTGCTAAAACATAGCTTTCAAATGGGGTTCCAAGATATCATTTCCTAGATTATGTTCATTCAGCTGAGCTGTTTCAATACCTCATACAAGCCAACCAGAAAACTTCATTAGAGGCAACGTGGATGAGCATCCACTGCAGACTCTCCCAAAGAGTCGATCGCAGCAAGCCGGTCATCTATCAGAAGTGAAAAACATAGGTCCCTCTCTTGCAATGCATAGCAATTCAAAACATCAAATTCTGCGATGTCAACTTCGAGGTAGCAGTGCACATCAACGTTTCAAGATGTCGTCAAAAGAGAAAATAGGGACCGTAAGTTGGTTATGTGATTGCATCTATTTTTTCCTCGTCAAATACCCAACCTCCAACGCACTCCTAGACCACTAATAGACTCACACTCTCGTCCACCCCCAATTGTCCACAGATCATATCGAACCGCATGCAAAAGTCCGTCCTCGTCGCCGTCGATAGATGGGTTCGCAACTTCAAATACCAAGTTACCCTTAAAAAAACCTCTAAAATCATGGCCCACGATGAACTCAACCAATGCAACATAGGAGACAAAGTCACAATCATCATGACTAGACCTAGGAGTAAGAGAAAAGCATGGGAAGTTGCTGAAATTCTACATAGAGCCCCTGTTTATGACAAGGAGGGGGAGGTGGCCAAGCTGGAGAAGCAGAACCTGGCCTTCCCTGTTAGTTTTGCTGCTACTCCCATCTTAGAGTCCACAACAAATACAACACAAGGTCAATAATAGTACTGTACGTTTTCAATTTTGGCGTTTACACTTGTACACCTGTATGTAACTTTATTTATCCGCTTTCAAACAGCAACAGTTCTATATCTGCTTACTTGACCACTGTCGGTGTGCCTGGTCATCACCATCGTCTTCATCACTGCCACCTTCTCCAGATAAACCACTTCTAGATCTACCACCACCACCGCTACTACTACTACTACTACTACCTCCACTACTTCCACTAACATCAGAATCAGTTGAACTGCTACCCAGCAATGCAGACGATGGGAAAGGTGTAGGATTAGATGCCATGGAATGTGGACTTAGAGCTTGAGGAAGAATAGTGACCGATCTTGCCATTGTATACTGCTCATCCTGCTGTCTTTTCTTGTAAGGAGATCTTCTATTAGATGACTGTATTACCGTCGCTGTTTTCTTCTTCTGTTGATGTTGTTGTTGCCGTGACGATGATGGTCCAGCACCATCGCCAGCTACAACTCCATCACCATCACTGCCACCACCACCACCATTCTTTCTGTCACTGCTACTAGGGTTGATGACGTCGTGGCCATCTTTGAATGCTACTCTAGGAGCTGTTGCTCTGTTATTTTTATTGGACTCTATATCATATTGTTGTTTATCATTATCCTCACCATCATCATCGTTTAGTAATAAAGGTAGGGATGCATCCTCATAGTCATCGTCTTGACGATGCCTGCGATGATGACGGCCACCACTATGACCCCTGCGACTGGTAGTAAACCTGGTTTTTAAGATCTCGTTATAAACAGACGTACCACTAAGCAACACAATGAAACCAACCATGGATAAGAAGTGAAACTTCTCCCATCCCAACTGCAACGCCACCAACCACACCATCAACGTCCTACAAGCATCTATTGTCGCTCTTGTTGACCCACTCAGTCTCTTCGTCACTGTTACTCCGAAGAAGTTGAACACTGCTATTGACAGTACTGACGCAGCAGCAGACCATTGTAGTGTAGTATTGCCTCTTATTTCTATCAGTGCTTGATGCAGGTCGTCAATACGTCCCCCGTCGGCTCCCCCGGGGATTCTCACTACAAGTAGTGATAGTGACACTACCAACAGGCCCCATATTCCTTCGCTCCCAATTGCAAGGAGCACTGGGGTGTGGTATTTAACTAGGAACTTTTCTTCTACTATGAATTGTATTGCTTGGAAGACTTGGGCCAGAATGACTAGGGCATTGCCTAGTAGAGGATTACTAGGAAGCTGGGGAGAAGTCGTGTTGTTGTGGATCATAAAATTTCCTTTTTTATTGTCCATGAGCACACTAGCAGCTCCCACCAGAGCTGATCCAACAGTAATCAGCAAGATGCCAGTCCATTGATGACTGAAGAGAGATCTCTTGAGTATGACAACTGTGAAGAAACCTGCAAATATAACCATTGTGCCTCTGAGCATCTGGAATGCACTTGCGTATGTGTAAAAGAGACCTAGATTCAATAATGTGGTGGCCATAGTGTCACATAGAGCTGGAATGATGAATAAGAAGGAAGCTTTTTTGAAATTACGATCTGATTCTGCCAATTGATGAGGCTCGGTTGTAGAGGCGACTTTGGCCTCTCTGGTCAACCATCGTCTGACAAGATAGATGACGAAGCAGAGAGATTCTCCCATAAACATGAATGCAGTTTGTATTGCTGGGTGTTTGAAGTAGATTGGTTTGCCATGGCTATCTGTTCCTACTACCGTGGTGTCCTGTCGTTGGACGTGTGGGGAAGGAGGAGACAGAGGATGATCAGAATGAGTCGGTGGCGGGGATGGGATGGATGGGATTGGGGAACTTTTGATAATGTCCCCCTTACCTGGAGCTTCGTGAGAATTGTATTCATACTACCGAATATAAGCATCAACCCAGCAAGCAGGCCGATCGAGAGGCGCACACCTGCCATTTCCTCACGTGTTCTTTGTCTGAATCCTTAATCCTTAAGGAAGAGATCAAAACCCCAAGTTCGTTTGTATCAACATTCATTCACCCCAACACATCATTGCATTACAAACTGATAAGCAAACAATAACACGAGAGGACGACAATCAATTCAGTCAAGCTTGGCTACCGTCTCTCCAAAGAGCCACCGACATTCTCAAAAAAAAACCTCTCACATCACACATCCCTTCCCTTCCTAGATTAGACCAAACCCACCCCACTCTAGTGTGCATAGACTGGGTTTGTATCAGCAATCCTACAATAAAACACACCATTAGACTTCAGTTTCCAAAAAGAGGTGTGGATGGAGTAGTATTCTCTCTAATCTTGGTCTTTGGGAACCATAAAGTTATAAATAGTATCACGTGGGCTATGAGGTTGACTTTCATGTGCAGAAAGCTAAACAAGGCCTCTCAAAATAGATAATAAACACCTTCTGGAAACGGTTTCTTCTTATCATCTTCATCACACAGGCTAGTGCCACACTTGGTCCAGAACCTTGTGTCAAATAAAACTGCCATGTGCTGCTGTACACAGGTTTTGTACCTGGCAGAGGAGGATCATTCCATATTCTTCTATTATTCAGAAACAACACTGACTTAGTCTGGTCCTGGAGGGAGTGCTGTATGGAAGGAACACCCATCCTTATATAGTACATGATGGAAAAGGAGAAGGAGGAGGAGGAAGACCAAAGTAGAGGGGGGTTAACAGGACGTTTTTTCGTAATTTTAGATTCAAAAGCTATCCCATGCAAAAGATGAAGGACCGCTGACCGTCTTCCTTGCCAACCATGCACCAAAACTGCACATGTTGCCTGCAATCTGGTAACACTACATAAATTTTCACATTGGGACCTCTCAAGGAGCTCACAGCTTCAAACCACAGCTGCAGAGGCTAAGATAACTCCCCCAGCTAATCTGGGCCTTTGGAACCACTATCAGAGCTCGACCTGCCTGAGGCTCGAAGCCGTTTGGAACACCATTCAAAATTAGACAGTGTTCCCCACTCAGCAGCCTCAATCAGTGCTTTATATAAATTTCACGTCAACGCGATATTGTGTGGAAGCAACATCACTTGTCCCAATGCAACCAATAGGAGCCTTAAACTCGGCAAAAAAGGATTTAAACTGCACAGCGATCAAGCAAAAATATCCCTGTAGAAACCAACAAATCGATATCCTCGAGAAACTCATGAACAACAGTGAAATCAACAATTCGTTCATAACCATTGATGGATCATCAGCTACAGGAAAGACTTCGATCACCCTCGCTCTTCTCCGCCACCTCCGTCTCCGCTTCGCCTACATTGATTGCGACGAGGGCCTCCGTCCCAGGGCTCTACTAGGTTCAATCCTCCACCAACTTAGAAAAACAAAACATATGCGACCTTCTGTCTTTGACACCATTAGTAATTGTGAAGGTCACGCTCATTTCCTCAACCAATTACCCTCTGTTTTACAAGACTCTCAAGGCTGGCTCCTCCTGGACAATGCTCACCGACTTGCTGGAAATTCCACACTACTTACCACATTTGCCAGGGCTAGAGATGCATGTGGAGCAAAACTTAGATTTATTCTCATCAGTTCTAGAGGTTGGGGAGGTTCACAATTTGTTCAAGAGGGGCTGATGCTCAACCCTATATTTGTCACTTTTCCAGCATATTCCCCTTCAGAAATCAATAAGATACTGCAGCATTCCTTTCAAATACAACTGAAAGAGGCAGCTAAACAGAGAGAAGAAGACAAAATCGATGGGTACATTGATAGTAATAATTCAAACTCAAACTCAAATACTAGTACACAATTGACAGATGCTCACTTTACATCTGCCTACAATGCATTTTTAGTCTCATTCGTAGACTCAGTGTGCAGAGCCAGCACAAACTTGAGAGATATAGCAGTTGCAGCAAAAGACTTATTTGCCAAGTATATAGAACCATTACAAAAGGGACAGTCGCTACCGCCAGCTGCATTGTACACAAGAATACGACAGGATGTCAAGAATACTATTCACAACATGCAATCTAGGTTGACTGATGTCTTTCAAGTGGCAGCTGCATCCAATAATAATAATAATAATAATAATAATAATAATAATGCAGTAGTACTTGGTGTCCGTACTGGTGGTAGTAATGGATCTCTAAAGCATAGTAGAGGTGGTACTGGTGCAGTTAATAGTAGTGGGCTAGACTTTGATCTCCCCTACGTATCTAAATTCCTCCTCCTAGCTGCCTTCATTGCATCTAGAAACAAACCCACAACAGATGCCCAGGTTTTTGACCCTGGGTACATCTCAGGCAAGAGAAAAAGGAAGAATGGCCAAGCAATGGATAGAGCTACAGAAGCTGCTCTAGAGGCACAGCTTCGTGGTCCTCATTCGTTTCCTCTAGAGAGGCTGTTGCATATGTTTTATTGTATATACCAAGATGGTGATGATGACTTTGATGATGATGTTGGCAATGATGATGAAATGGGTAATGGTGGTGGTGGTGGTGGTGGTGGTGGTGGTAAAGGAGGTGTAACATGTGGAGATGCTTTTGGAGCTGGAAGATGGGCAAAAGAGCAAGCACTTGGGCGATCAGGTGGGGCATCATCATCAGCAGTAATGAGAGCACAGAGCAGATCAGTGGTGGTTGGATCAGCTCACGTGTTGATGCAAGTGACGCAGTTGTGTTCGTTGAGGTTGCTGGAGCATTGTGGGGGTGGTAGCTCATTGGAAGCTAGGACGTACAAGTGTCTGTTGAATGAAGAGTCAGCCAGTGCTGTTGCTACCAACCTTGGAATTAGTCTCTCTGATTACTTGAGATTGGGGCAGTAATTAGAAAATAGGCAAAAACAGAAATGAAATACTGACTGGTTATACGTATTTATGTTTACACCTACTGTCTTGGAAATTTCATGCAATTAAAAAAACACATACCCCTGAAAATGAAATTGTAAAATCAAAGAGTGATTTTGATTTTAAAAATGAAATGCCTTCATCGATTACCTAGTTGTATTATTCTAATTCAAGCCAATGTCCTTCATCCTAGACATGAAGCTTTTCTTCTTTCCATTAGCCTCCATCTCCGCCAAGTCGGCAGCACTAGCAGCCCTACTCAAAGAAGGACTCTCCAACCCTGCCTCCATCACCATGGATCTGAATGTTGACGTTCTATTCCCCATCAAGTTGGGTACCGTGTCATACTCCTTCACCAGCCCATCCTCCATGACCAGCACTCTAGTGGAGTCTAACACGGTGTTGAGTCGGTGAGCAATGGTGAGCACAGTGCAAGATTTAAACTCTCTTCTAATAGTACGTTGAATGAGAGCGTCAGTTTCAGAGTCAACGCTGGCAGTAGCCTCGTCGGCGACCAGCACTCTGGGTTGCCTTAACAGAGCTCTTGCCACGCATAGCAGTTGTCTTTGGCCCACGGAGAAGTTGTCTCCGCCTTCAGTCACTCTGGAGCTGAGACCCTCTGCCATGCTGCCCACCACTTCTTTTAGTGCGACGTGGCCTAGAGCGTCCCATAGTTCAGCGTCGTTGTGTTTATCATAGGGGTCCAGGTTGGATCTGATTGACCCAGAGAATAGTACTGGATCTTGTGGAATGGCAGCTATTCTTGATCTCACATCTTCAAGTCCCAAATCTAGAATATTGAGACCATCCAGCAGAATTGTCCCTGCATAAGGCTCTACTACCCTGAATAGTGTGACAATGAGACTGGATTTACCACTTCCTGTTCTTCCCACTATGCCAACCTTATCGCCTGGCTCTACCACAAAGGAAACGCCTTTCAAAACTGGGTCCAGTTCAGGCCTGTATTTCATACACACATTATTGTACTCAATCATGCCTTGTGTGGGCCAGTCATCAGGGGGCTGGTTGCCAGGATCACTATGAGCTGGGGCTTCTTGAGGCAGCTCCCAGTAAGCAATCAATCGTTCGACAGAGTTGAATCTGGTTTCAAACATGGCTCCACTAGTGACTGCTGCTTTCAAAAAAGCAGTGACATCGAGCGCTTCAGACAATGTGAGTGCAGCAAGAGCAGCCGAGATGGTGTCGCGTCTGACAATGGAGAGGATGGCGGTCAGAAAGACGACTGTGGCACCAATGACGTCCAATCTCAGACTCAGCCACTCATTGGCCATTCTCACGCAAAAGTAAGCTCTGTGATTGGTGTCTACTTTGCTGTCACTTGCCAGTGCAAATTGTTCAGCAAGGCCATATGCTCTGATGGTTTCCACTCCCGACAAGGATTCACTGAAATGTGCATAGATGGGACTGCGAGACACTGCGTCCAGTCTTTGCAGCTCAATATTAGATTTCCTGAAGAATTTCTGTAAAAAGTAGTAGATAATAGACAGAGGGGCAATGCCCACCAAGATCCAAGGCTGGATGACTGCAATGAAGATGAGAGTTGCCAACAGCTGCATGATACAGTTTCCAAATTCAGTCATTGACATGGAAAGCAAGAAATCAACATCATCAGTATCTTTGGAGAATCTATTCAGAATGCGACCAACTGGGGTGGTGTCAAAAAAGGCAACTGGAGCACGGACCAAGTTGCCAAGCGTGCGTTCGTGAATAACTCTAGATGCACGCAGCGCGCTCAGCAGGTTGCATGTTGATCTTAGACCGGTGAGAAACACAAATCCAAACGCAAAACCTAGATAGCCACCAATGTAGTCAATGCGAGAGAAGCTGTACTCTTCTCCAGCTGCAGCTGCGGCTTGGGATTCAACTTCTGCATTGGTCCACCTGGACAGCCACCAGTTGGTGAGGATGCGGACTGCCTGTTCAGAACTCCAGAGAATGACAAGAGCAAAGAAAGAAATGATGCCATAGGCGGTGATGTACTTGCCATAGACTTTGCCTGTGATTTGGCCCACTTCTTGATCTTCTTTTACCATCAAGGCACCTTTACCTGATTTCATGGTTATGGACTTTTTGTTTGATAAAGAGAGAGATGCTGGTGACTTCTTGGTCTTACCATTGCCTCCTCCCAGCTGTCGAGCCATGGTTTCAAATCTCGCCAATTTCTTCCCATATTTTCCATCGTCACCACTGTTGTTGTTTGACTTCTTACTTGATACAGCGGATTCGTTTCTGGCAAATGTTTCAGCTCTGTTAAACACTGCAGCTTGTACTGCACCTCCACCTCGACCAAGGGCACCTGGAGCTGCTGACAAGACATCTGTGGCTGTTCTTTGTTGTACTACCTCTGTCTTAGTTCTGGCCAGCTGTGGCTTCTGTTTACTATCACCACCATTAGTACTAGCATGAGTCTCTTCAGTACTATTGACCTCAGCAGATGAGTTGTGTTCATTCAACAGTCTGGCAAACATTTCATTCTTTGCACACTCCTCATAACTCCCTTGAGCTACAATATTCCCTGCATCCAGTACTATTACCTTATCTGCATTATGAACATACTGTAACTGATTAGTGACCAACAACCTTGCTTTTTCTTTAATAGCCCCATTGATGAAGTTTTCAAAAATATGCTTGCCCACGTGGACGTCGACTGCAGAGAGTGGGTCATCGAGGATATAGACATCAGCATCTGCATACATAGCTCTGGCCAGTGAGACGCGTTGTTTCTGTCCTCCACTCAGGTTGATACCCTTTTCCCCGATTTCAGTGTCCTCCCCGCCAGGTAGGATTTCCAAATCAGATTTCAAGCAACATGCATCCACAGCAGCCTCCCATTTACTTTGGTCAAAGGGCGTGCCAAAAGTGACATTTTTCTTGACAGTGGCGTTGATGATCCAGGCTTGTTGAGAAGCATAGGCAACTGTACCACCGATTGCGACTTTGCCTTCTGCACGCTGCATTTCTCCGAGAATGGCGCTGACCAGGCTGGATTTGCCGCTGCCGACTTTGCCAACTACACATACCAGTTCTCCCTTGTTGATTTCTAGGTTGACATTTCTCAGCCACCATTTACCAGCGTCGCTGCCAGACTTCTTTTTACCATCGCCATTACCTGGTGTGGGTGGTGGTGAGCTGTCACCGTCACCTTCTCCATTCGAGTTTTTAGTCATGCTGGGCAACTTGACCTGCACAGCAGCAGAACCATTTTCTGTTGTGGCTTCAAATGGAGATGGTTTGACACTACCATAGCCATTTGTAGTTGCTGTATTCTCTGCCTTATTGCTTGCTTGACTAGCAATCTTCTCAACTTTCTTCCCCTTCTTCCCCTTCTTCTCCTCCTTCTTGACTGCCTCAGCTTCCGGCCAAAAGAAGCTACCATCTTGTACTTCAATACCAACGCTATCCCTCTCGTGAACTTCCTCTACTCTATCTTCCAACATGAAATATCCAGTCAGACGTCTCATGGACACCAGAGCATTACTTAATTGCACCAGTGCAAAAGGTAGGAAAATGAGGGGGAACCTCATGAGGCCAAACAAAGCAATAGAGGTAAAGATGGCAGCTGGAGTGAACGCTTCTGGTTTAACTGTACCATACACTGCAAAAGCAGAGACCATTGCTAGAGTAGGAGCAGCAAAGAGTAAAGTTTGCATGCCAACACGCATGGGGATGGCTTTTTTTAATTTGCCCAACTCATCTTTTCTTACTTCCAAGATGGCTGCTTCTTGGGCAGCTTCCCAGGCATATATTTTCAGCACTCTGATACCAACCAGCAGCTGATTCATCAGTTTTACTCGCTGATCTGTGTGCACCAGCATCTGCCTGCGGTACTGTGTCAGTTTCTTGACGAAAATAGATGTGGCTGGGGTGGAAATAAGGAGGATTCCCAATCCAATAAAGGTGGCCCATTCAATTTGAAACCACAACAGAATGAGAGCAGTAATCAAGATAATTGGACCAGTGAGAAGGGTGGTACCAAAGGGGTAGAAGAATGACATCACTTGGTTGACATCAGCCGACATCAAATTGACAATACGTCCCGTCTCTGCTTCCTGCTTGGCCTTTGTGCTCAGTCTAAGGGCTTTCCTGTATATAGAAGCAGTCATCTCCCCGCGGATCATGATGGATGTACCAATGGATAATCTATTGGCCATTGTAGCTGCGACAGTACCTATAACTGGAGCTATGAACATCACTGCAGCATAGATGTAGGCCTTGTTAAGGTCTGAGGTAGATGGAGGTGGGATGGCGGAGGACAATTCGCTTTGCTCACTGGTTGTGAGAAACTTGGTGATTTGGTTGAGCATTAGAGGACCCACAAAGCCAATTCCAGCGTAGAATAGTTGTAGAATGAGTGCAGCAATGAGGCGTATTTTATGCTGGCCCAGAATGGATTTTAAAAGGAAGCGACTGGTTTCTCCTTTCCGGGCTTTTTTGAGGCGCTCCTCTCCCTCTGGGCCAGTTATTTCTGCTGCATGGATGTGGTGTTGGAATCTATCCCAGAATGGTTCATAGATTTGTTTGGTTTTAAGTGCATGTGGGGTATCAAAGAGATCAGAGTACTCTATAGTGCGTCTGTAGCCCTGTGAAAGAAGAAAGGAGGGTTGGTTGTCGGAGGGAGGGAGAGGTGAGTCGGTAGGTGGTGTTGGAACAATTGTAAATTGACTTGCACGTTGGGAGAAGGAAAAGTCTTTTTCTCGATTCAAGGATAGTTTACGTACCAGTCTCAAGAGGGTGCCATACCACAGATACAATATGTAGGAGATTGGATTACTTTTGAAAGGAATAGGAACTCGGTGTTGATTTTCTTGCACTGGGACGAGACTGTCGTCATTTACTATGACTTCAGCTCTTCTATTCAATGTCTTAGCATCCATCAAAACGTTGGTGTGTCTAGGAATGGTGGGGCATAGTTGTTCGGTTGACAGGGAATTGTGTGGATGCAATAGAACTTTCCAAACGTTAGGACTGTTTGGAGTCTTTTTCCATCAAACTATGTGGCTAATATCTATGTGTGCAATGTATGTTTTAAACTTTGAAGACAATGCGCCATGCTTGACTTCTATTTATGTATCACAAAATGTGTACACATGTGTGCGTCAATGCTGCCTCCTGTCCACACACAGTGAGGTCGTCACCGCCACCACTTTGAAATGTTTTTTTTTCATCATTCTTTCAAAAGGCAATTCTAACAACAACTATACAAATCATAAATGTATCATTAATATATAAATATATACAATTATTGAAAATGCCACATTATATGATCAGTATGCTGTACCATTCATAAAAAGCTGCCTTGCTTTGAACTCGACTTTGTATAAAACAGTCAGAGGAAGGATTATACACAACACCAGTACCTTGAACACGGTAGTCTCCAAACACCAAGGTCCAGTCAGAGGTTGCAGTTCCCTACACAGCCGAGGCACCAACATTAGGTCAATGCCGACCATTGTCAACAAAAGTGGCACCTGCACAGCCAGGCGCAGCTGGAATAAAAGGGCAAGTACCATTGACCAAGTGAAGCCCATCACATACAGAGGAGACACCATGACATCAGGAGTAAGAACAGTCATGTAATGTTGATGATAAATCGTCCATATCAATGCATATGTCCATGTGTAGCACAGAAGAATCTGACGGTGTGATATATACCAGCGACGTGAACTCTTGCTGAGGTAGAGCAGGATCTGGGGGAGCAGGCCAACGTAGCCCAGGCAGCAATAGTTGCCAAACTTGGATTTTAGCTGGAAAGGGCCGTACGGAACAAAGGCTTCTACAGTCATAAACAGGGTAGTAAGAGCGTATCCAATGGTATCTACTTTAACCATACTGCGAGAGTGCCAAGCCTTGAAAGTGTTCTCAAGGTCGGGATAGATAAAGATGAGCCAGGGTTTGGTAATGGCGTCACACAATAAGGCGCTCGCTTCGTTTGGCGATCCAGTAGAACTTCTTGGTGACTGGATGTCACTGCTGCTAGTACCACTACTACCTTCATTCCAATGTGTAGATGTATTGATGTCATTGTCACCTGATTGTCCGTTTTGAAAAGCAGAAGCGCCATAAAGGTCAGAGATGTGTTCCCGCTGAGCTGATATCACAAATGATAAAGTGTATTGACTTATGCCTAAGGCAACTGAGGTTGCTCTGTTGATCACGTCTAAGTTTATTTCTTCTTGTCCGGAGAATCCAAGCGTTAGAACTCCAACTGCTACGTCTGGTCGTTGTGGTCCTGTTGACCGTTGTCTTTGGGAACCACCTTCAGCTGCTGAATCTATATCTTGGTACAATGGAATGCCTAGGTAGTGTGTGCATCCTAATTGCAGGCCAGGGGCTAGGTCTTGGTGTCGTAACTGTACATTGTTGATACTTGTGTTGTCATTTTGTCTGCAAGGCAAAGAAGGGAGGTGGGGGAAAGAGTAATGTTGGCGCCCAAATTGCAAGCAATTATTAGGGGCGTTACAATGGCTAGGCAAGATACCTACCTTGATGGATTTGGGACTTTTGACCAGGAAGGTCTTCTAGATCTGGCGATCTCAGCGCTCCAGCAGAGAGTGTTGTTCAGTAAAAGAATTTTATGAGCGATGCGACTATTTCCGCGAACAGCAGGCCTGTCCACGTATGTTTGAAAGTGTAGAGACGTTTCAAGGTTCCGTCCATTCCCAATTGGAGTGCTTAAATCAAAAAATATCACCCCAGGCAACGCTCTTTCTAATACATCAGATGTATGGTTATGAAGTAAAGCCTGGGTGATATCAGAAAAGGAATTCAGACCCCCTCCATCATCCATCATCTACAATAATCGCATGTATATCACAATTTCAAAACACTGCACCTCTTGATAGATGTTCTGATCCTAGAAATCCATCTGGTCACATTCTCTCTCCACACTATTCTCTCTCACATCACAGTCACTCCGCACACCCTTCTTCCACGCAACTTTGAAAAGCACCACTGACTCAACTGATCTACCATCCAGCTCACTATCAAATTCATCAAAAGCAACATTAACAATTTCCATCTAAACTCACTCGAAGGAAAGGGGACCAATCCTGAAAATGTACTAGTCACCCCGTTCCCTCCTGGTGACAATACCAGATACATTAAAAACAACGTCTGCATTATAATAGCCAATAATAACCACACATTGGTATACAAGGGCTGCCTGTGTGGAGGACCTTTATTGAAAACTAGAGCTGTGATCAGAAACTGGCCCAAAGAAAGAAGGAATACTGTACTATTTTCATAAGACATGCTGCATCGTGGCGTGTTGACCATGGTCCTGGTAAAACAGGTGGTGTCTCTATTCTCCTGTCCATCAGGAGTTGGATCAAACTGAGTGTACCAGCTCTGGGATCTTAGTAAACCCAGAGCTGCTAGCTGAAACACTGATACAGTTAAAAACTGCGCCAGAACTGGCAACCATATGCCAAATGACATCAGCCTGGCTGGTGGCCGTTGCTTGTTTAGCTTCTTTGCAGGCCCAGTAAAGCCCATAACTCCAGCTAGGACAGTGGTAAACAGCAGGTCTTGAATAAGATACTGGAAATTGCCAACAGATCCACCAAATGAGTACATAATAGCCACAGCAAACACTTGAATAAATGCATACACAATGATGAATTTGAATATCAGGTATGATGTGGTCAAACTGCACCGACCTTCAGCAATCACTGTCAGCATGCATGCTATGGTTTGTTGCTTGCTGGTCAGTGGAGCAGCAATAGAAGCTTCAGCTTCACACAGACTCACGCCTACATGCGCTCCTTTCAGTGCTCCAACATCATTGGCACCATCTCCACAGAAGCCTACAAAGTGGCCCAGTCCAAGGATCTCTTCTCCAGTATCACCAATAGTACCGTCCCCCAGCATCTCCACCAGGGCTCTCTTGTCATCAGGCGACATTCTGGCGAATACCTGTCCTTTATACAGTGCAGTATCCAAACCACCGCCATCATTAGTAGCCATGGTTAGTCCCTGGAACCCTCTTCCCGTCACAGCTGCAGCCATGGCCCCTAACCCTACATTGGTCAGCAGCTCTGCGGCAGTGAAACTTCTCCCTTCACCACCATCACCCGATAGAAGAGGAGAGCCATTTGCATCTTGAGCTTTAAAACCCACAGTTGTATCTTGCACTCTTCCCTGATCTGTGAGAGTGTCGATAAACACAACTGGAGGTGCAGGAGGGACAATGCCACATTGCCTGGCGATACTGACAGCAGTCTTGGCATGATCTCCCGTCACCATGACTGTCCTAATGTCAGCACCATGCAATTGTTCAATCACAGACTTTGTGTCTGGCCTAAGTGGGTTGACGAGAACGGCAAAACCGATAAAACGGAGGTCTTTTCTTTCAAAATCATCCTGAGATAGAGATAAAACATCCCCCTCTGTTGCTCCAATGAGCTGACGAGCTGCAAAACCAAGCACCCGAAGACCCAACTGAGTATGCTTGGCCAGCTCAGATTCAAAGTCTAGAGGAAGAGAGTCTGGGGAGCATAGCTTGCTGATGGCTTCAGGGGATCCTTTGGTGAAGAAGTGGAGCGTTCGGTCTGGTTTTTGGACCACCACTCCGTTTCTAGCTTTTTCACTGGAGAATTCAAATCTTCTCATGACAGTGTATGTTCCTGACAATCCATTGTTGGCGTTCATCGGGGGACAAATACGTGTACATGCATGAGCAAGCTGCGTGCTACTACCACTATCTCCTACTAGTCCCATTTCATTACCAGATGTAGATCTACGATTTGAGTGTAAACATGATGGTGCATGGTCCAGCAACGGGAAATGCAGAGGTGGTGATCCTCCTCCACCTCCATGTGACTGTGTTTTACCTGCTGCATTACTAGTACTTTTATGATCATACTGCTGTTTATGGTGGTTGTGCATCTTTGTCACTTCTACTGGTTCACTACCGCCTTCATCAATCATCTTCCAACCTGTACTGCTAAACATAACTTGATCCAAGGGATCTCCTACAATCTCAGCGCCCATTTGAGCGAGACCGTGACAGGTGGCCAGCATTTCTTGAAACAAGGGAGGAATAGCAGCGGCAATTGGCGAGGTGGTTGTTGCTCCAAGTAAATCTGCAGCCCTTTCACTGTCGCTAACGGTATTAGTAGAATTAGAAGTTGTAGGAAGTGTTTCCTTCATGGGGCCACATTTCCTTTCTTGTCTAATTACAGGGACCACTCCAAGCAGCTCCAGCCCTGGCTCAGTCAAAGTACCAGTCTTATCAAAACACACAATATCCAAGTGACCAGCAATAGTGACAGCTGCAGGGCTTGATACGAATATCCCATGCGTCTGAAGACGGCTGACTGCAATGGCAGTAGCAACAGTCAAACATGCAGGCAGGGCAGGTGGCACTGCAATGGTAATCATGTCTAGGTACTTGATGATGATAAAACCACCACTTGCACCAAAGGAAGCAAGTGCAATAACGTCCCAAATGTAGAACAATAATCCTAGACACAACATAGCGCCAATAAAGCGCATTGCATCACTGACGAAATGCATCTTGTGTTCTCGGGGAAACAGAATAGATCTCAACAACTGCCCCTTGGCAGTCCAAAACGACGTCCTAGCCACCACTCCGACGGTCCTTCTGTCTACTCCCCCAGGACGCACTTGAGCTACTGTAGTGCCGCAGTACAATGTACATCCTTTATGGACATCGGGGTTGTAATGGTATCCTTCAGATCCAGATGAATAGGCTACTTTACGAACTGGAATGGCTTCCCCTGTCAGCATCGTTTCATCCACTATAGCCTCTCCCTTGAGTAATACGACATCACAGGGTAGTATGCCAGGTTTGACTAGAATGACATCTCCAGGGACTAGTTCAGTGGAGGGGATGGTGGAGATGGTAACACCAGCAGCAGTAGAGGGTTGGTTGGTTGGTGGTACTAATAGCTCACCACCATGGCTGCGAGTATTACTACTGCTACGGATGACATCAACATCACATGAAAAGTAGGCCATTGCAGCCAGCTTCTTCCTATATCGGTAAGCTTGAATAGCAGTGGAAAGAATAGAACACAGTGTAATGAGCACAATGATAGTAGAATAAGAGTAATATTGTTGTAGGCACCAAATAGCTACCGAGGCATATTGGAATACATAAAATGGGTGTACCATTTCCTCTGCTACTAATTCCAGAATAGATTTTACTACAATGACAATTTCATTAGATCCATACAGAGAAGCTCTGTCCATTCTCCCCCAGTCATTTAAATGAGGGCCGTGTACAGGGGCGGATGTTGCATCAGACATGTCGGCCAACCGCCGAGCAAAGTTGGAAGGCAAGGGGGGGATGGGAATGAATGCATCTGCTGCATGGCTGTACAAGTATCGGTTGTACCGGTATTCTATCAGTCTATCCATTCCATCTCCCTTGATATTAAGGGGAGTGGTGGAGGGGCTGTAGATGGGTTGATGGTGATGGAGATCTGATAGAGAGGTGAGCACATCTTCTTCTCCAAGAGAAAATGGTCCGCCACCACCTCCACCTCCAGCTACGGCGTGAATGTCTATAGAAGTGAAAGAAGCCTTGCGTTGTACTTGTACTATATCTTGTTTCTTATCTGTGGCTGTAACCAGTACATATTTGGCTTCATGCAGAGGGCAAGGTTTGAGGGTGAGAGCAATCCTGACGGTCATAAACCACCGCTCCAATAGAAAGGTAAAACCAATGGTGATGAAGCCCAAGAGATAATGTATGACCTTCTTCGTCCACAAGGGTTGGTAGTAGCCATGGAAGCTGTAGATATTGGTGTCACATGCATGGATGTTGAGTTTCATTGGTGCGGGTTGAGGGGGGCTGCTTCCTTTGACACTGCTGTTGTTGAAGGAGAGGAGCCGAAAGTTGACGCTGGCGTCATCTTGGTCTTGGTCGAAACTGTCTTGTCTTTCCATACCGTTATGACGTCTTGTGTGAAATATGGAAGTCTAATGGCGGTCTAGTTTTGTGATCAAGATGGCGCTGTCATAATTTGTAAATTGAAAAGCGATCGGTCAATAATAAGAACGATCTAGTTGCACAAGACGGTATATCCTCCTTATCCAATGCTTTGATTCCAATGAATGAGTCACGCAATGCAATATACAGTTTAAATTATTGATATCCAATTTACCAGCGACGATTTTCGGATGCATTTATGGTTTGATTGCAGCTCGAGCAAGGTTCCCGTCGGTTGATAACTGCTGAGATGATGTTTGGGAAACTTCTATTAAGGTCGAATATTATTACACATCATTAAATCTGTCAGGTATTATTCTTGCCTATTCATTGCACAGCATTGCCAAGAGTAGCAGGGATTGCGAATTAGTTCGATTTTCAATTTTCAATTCTATCTCAAGCCTGCACAGGCCTCTACTCCACTTCAACAATGCTTCCATTCCACGTATAGACCGTCATCGAACAATGGAAACCGCACCATCAACGTATATTGCCACAGAAGGCCTAGTCTCCGACGAGCAACGCACAGGCCTGTTGCTCGCCGTATCATCCTCCATCTTCATTGGCTCCAGTTTCATAGTTAAAAAGAAGGGACTCCGACGTGCTGGCGTCTCTGGTGTTCGAGCTGGCATAGGTGGGTATTCATACCTCAGAGAACCTTTATGGTGGGCAGGCTTGCTCACCATGGTCATAGGAGAAGTCGCCAATTTCGCTGCCTATGCCTTTGCACCAGCTGTCCTCGTCACTCCCCTCGGTGCTCTCAGCATCCTGGTCAGTGCCATCCTGGCGCACCACTTGCTGAACGAACGACTCAACATATTTGGATTAGTAGGATGCGTGCTGTGCGTCACTGGCTCACTGGCCATAGTTCTACACGCCCCAGAGGAGCGCCCCTTAGAATCCGTCTTGCAAATCTGGGGCCTAGCCATGCAGCCAGCCTTCTTGCTGTATGCCCTCATAGCAGTGGGGATCACCCTGTACCTTATATTCAAGGTACCCCCAGAGGTTCAAATGAACAATATATTAGTGTATATAGCCATTTGCTCAATAGTAGGCTCTCTCAGTGTCGTTTCGTGCAAAGCGCTGGGCATCGCTTTGAAATTGACATTTTATGAAGGCAACAACCAACTGGGCTACCCCCAGACATATTTTTTCGTACTTATAGTCGCGACTGCGGTCATTACACAAATGAATTACCTAAATAAAGCGTTAGATTTATTCAACACTGCTATAGTCACGCCAATTTATTATGTCATGTTCACCAGTCTCACCATTTTAGCATCCTGCATAATGTACCAAGAAGTGCAGGGAATGAGGCAAGTGATAACTCAGTTGAGTGGATTTGCTACTATAATAGCTGGAACCTTCTTACTGCATGTGACTAAAGATATGGATGTCCCGCTATCGTCGTTGGCAATGTTGACAATGAGAGGGAGCAGCGGACCGGTGAAACTGTTTGTGAATGTGGCGAGTTCACCTGCAGAAGGAGGGGGAGGGAATGGGCTATTGAATGGGAATAGTGGTGGTAGTGAAGATCTGGAGATGACGTCGCCATTGAATACAGGGAAATTGAGGAAGCAATCGTTTAGAGGGTCTGCCGTTGATGGAGTATGAGTATGTAAGGCAAAGAAGAAGGAAGAGACCTTGGTCGGTGAGGATGATATTACAAAACTCCTTAGGCATGTATACCTTGGAGTCACAAATGATCGTTGCTTTTACAATATGCACGTGCTAGTAGTTGTGCAACATATAAGAGTGTGTCAACTATAGAGGTAATCACTAGGGTTTTTTAGAAACAAATTCAATGGATTTCAAATTCACCTCTTATCTATATAGATGAATGGATGGAGATGCTTGAAGGCTCACTCTATACGCATCAATTCACATCTTCCGCTAGATGCAGACGCACAATCTTGACAAGGATCGCTGGACATAAGAAATCATTCGATGCTCAACGCTCGCTCCGCCAAAGAGACATCCTCAGGCAGTTCTACACCTCAGCACCCCATCCCCACGACATGCTCGCCATCGTGAAAGATGCTCAGGCAGACTTGGATACATCCACCAGCCTCCATCTGTTATCACACACTGCAGAACTTGCTTTAAAAAAGGAATTAACGGGTCAACCCAAGCAACAAAAGCAACTGTGTTTAACCATTCTACACACTCTGGAAGACCAGCTCACCTCCAAATCCCTCCTCCCTATTCACTTGGCAAATCTACTATGGGGCTTCTCTAGCATTACAGACATGGCGTGCCACCAGACAGATCAATTACTACTTTCCGTAGCAAAACAAGAATTAGAAGCTGACAGGGTTGCATCTTACAACACTAGGGAGTTGTCTTCATTGATAGTTGCATACGGAAAGCTGACTAGACAACATACTACTGCTAGTAGCAGCAGTGATGCTATCTATGTGTATACATTGCAACTACTACAAGAATTGAATAAAAGAATCGATGCACAGCCTTATATAAAAGGCAGCTTTGCACCCTCTGATATGACAGACCTAGTGGAGTCTTCTACCAAGCTATGCAGTAATAATGGTGTACTTAATTTAATGTTACCTGAAGACCAGCAATGTGTATATTTAGAAGCAGTAGCAAAGTTGCTAGATTTAGTAGGCCATGAAATGAGAAGACAATTAGCCAATAGACATTCATTAAGAAGTCCATTTGGGGCCACTGATCTCATTCGATTCCTACAAGGTTATGCTTTGTATTATCATCATCCCAACGACAAACCCTCTTCCTCTTCCTCTTCCTCTTCCTCTTCCTCTTCCAGCAGCAAGGTGCCTGTTATTTTATCATCTGAAGTAATATCATTGTTGGACAGTATATCCTCCTTCATCACCAGACGCATCATATCCAACCACATCAACGCCGTCTCTTCCCCGGCAGATCTCTCTGCAGTCCTTCAGTCCTACGTAGACATCAACCACATTTCTCTAGGCACAGTGGAGCTGCTAAATGCGGTAGGGTTGCAATTACGAAAGGCTGCTCTAGTAGTAGATACACATCATAATCATTATGAGGAAACAGGGGAGAGAAGCGCAGGAGCTCCTGCAGCCCATCAGCGCTTTTCATTGAGAGCCCTGGGATCAGTGATGAAGAGTCATGCTGCGCTGGGGTATTTGCCCAGCAGTGTCACATTACAATTGTTGGAGCCAGTTATTATCAAGGAACTGGCTCATGCTTCTTTAGATGATGTTAAGTGTTTAGTGGAAGGATATACAGCAATAGGAACTAATCCTGGGACAACTGTAAAGCTATTGATGGATGCTAAACTAAACTTATAGTGATGGTGATGATGATGATGGTGGTGATTTGTAATTTTAATAATGTATCCTTGTTTGTTTCACATGCTTTGACCAGCTAACTACAATCAGTGTATTAAAATATCCCTCCTCCTTACATTTACCCCTTAATAACACACAACGGTCTAAGTTTAACCGTCTTCTTACTAATCCCCGCCTCATGACACGTTTCAATCACCTCACATACGTCTTTATAACTCTCAGGAGCCTCCTCCATCACCAACTTGGGACTAGCCACCCTGATAGCTATCCCTTTTGTTTTCAATGCATCCAACACTTGCTGATAATCCAACTTGTTCCTAGAATTATTCCTACTCCTTGCTCTGCCCGCTCCATGGCAGGTGGACCCAAATGTTTCCTTCATTCCCTTCTCCGTCCCAGTCAGCACATACGAGGCAGTTCCCATTGTGCCCCCAATAAGCACAGGTTGGCCAGTCAACTGATAATCCACTGGAATAAGTGGGTGGTGGGGAGGGAACGCTCTAGTGGACCCTTTTCTATGCACCAATAGGGTTTTAAGTTCCCCATTGACTTCATGTTGCTCCATCTTTGCAATGTTGTGTGAAACGTCATACACGACATGCATGTCAAGGTCGTCAGGAGTAGAATCAAACAACTTGGCAAATGCCTGTCTACATAGAAAAGTCATAGATGATCTATTGACCCAAGCGTAATTGGCTGCACAAGACATGGCAGTTAAGTAGTCTTGTCCTTCTTGTGAGTTGATACGAGCACATGCCAGCTGCCTGTCATTCAATTGAATCCCATCTCTTGCCATGGCTCTCTCCATTGCCACCAATGAGTCAGTGGCCACTTGGTGACCTAACCCCCTACTACCACTATGAATCATCACAACTACTTGTCCTACTTGATCTATACCCATCTTTCTAGCAGCATTCTCATCATATACTTCATCTACTACTTGGACCTCTGCATAGTGATTTCCAGCACCCAGTGTGCCCATCTGTGGGAGCCCTCTCTTCTTGGCTCGGGCTGACACCTTGGAGGGATCAGCTCCCAGCATACGACCGTATTCTTCAGCGTGTTCTTTATCTTCTGCCCAAGAGTACCCCTCTCTGATGCTCCAGTCCATTCCCATCTCTAGTACTTCTTCTAAATCCTTCGCGGTAGTGGGGATGATGCCTTGGGAACCGACACCGACCGGGATGTGGTCAAAGAGAGCTTGAGCTAATTGCTCCTTGACTGGAGCTACATCTGCTTCTGTGAGGTTGGTTCTAATGAGTCTGACACCGCAGTTAATGTCAAAACCTACACCGCCAGGGGAGACCACGGCCTCTGGGTTGGAGACATCAAAAGCGGCGACGTTGCCAATTGCAAAACCATAGCCACTGTGGACGTCTGGAAGGGCAATTGAGTGACCTACAATACCTGGTAAGGCTGCTACGTTTGCTATTTGTTTGACGGCCGGTAAAAAACCGCCGTGTTCACCGCGTTGGCAGTAGTTTTGGAGCTCTTCGAAGAGGAGGCCTCGGAGACGGTCGTTGACGTAGAAGATGCCGGGGACTCTCATGTTGGGCACAAAGCCCGGGTTTATGCGAGAAGAATATGGTGTCAGCTGCTCAATAAAGGCAGTTTCCTGTAGAGTGATGAAATGGCGGTGAAAATGGTCAAAATTAATGTTATCGAAGCTCATCCAGTGATGCAAGTAAATCTCTCATTACGAAAAAATACCTCTTCATATGTCCTGACCACCATCTTTCAAAATGCAAGTAAATTATGGTATCTTTTTATCCTTTTGGTTTCTCAACTTTGCAAAACTGTATGATGCGCATACGTTCTCCTCTGTTTCTTCACCGACCAACTCGCAAGCAATCAAACAAGCCGCCCTCCATTAGACAACTCCTCTCACCACCCCAGTGCATCTACATTTCCTTTATTTGGAACAGAATATGTGATTGGATTGTAAAATATTCATCATTGTATATGGATAAATCTGATCTGATTACATAAAGGTGTATGTAAAAGCAACTGGAGGATAACAACATCTGTGCCTACATGCAAAACTCAACTGGGTACTGGGTACTGGGTACTGGGTACTCTTACTCTGCCAAAGACACAAGGTCTGTCTTCTCATCATAGCTAAACTTTGCCTTCCTATCATTCAAAAATGGTTTCATTTTGATCTTTGGTCCTTCTTTAGGACGTGGAACAAATTGACCAAGGACTGACAGCTTGGTTGGCCCTTTGAGTTTCAGATACGCAGCCAGGCCACTCTCAAACTCTTTCACCCCATCTGCATTCTTGTCACCATTGGCAGATTTTTTCTCGGTGTCAACAGCAGCAGCTAAAACAGCAGCTGTTTTGGCTGGAGCTGTAGCAGGAGGTTGTTTCTCTGCTTTATGTTTCTTCTGTGGAGGCTGTGGAGTCTTTGCTTGGTTGTTATTGATTCTCTTTCCTGCACCTTTTATGATTGCACCCAAATCAATCTCCTCCTCCTCTTCCTCATCATCATCATCACTAGACTCTTCCTCCTCCTCTTCTGCTTCCTCCAAATCATCATCATCAAAGTCGGAATCATCACCAGTGTCCTCGGCTGCTGCTTCAAGATCTACTAAACCAAGCTCATTTTGTGAATCTTCCGCTTCCTCCTCCTCTTCTTCATCGTCACTGAATTCGTCTTCCTCCTCTGATGAGCCAGCACCGCCTGGAATCCTGACGGCCATGGGGGCTGCGTCATCGTCATCGTCACTAGATTCTTCCTCTTCTGACGAGGATTCAGCATCCTCGCTGTCTGAGTCACCCTCTCCAGCTAATAAAGAGATGGGTTTGCCGTCCATGTAAAATGGGTAGTCTTCCTCGTCGTCGAGGCCAGCGAGAGAAAGGGAGGTGGTGCGATAACCAGAAACAAAGACGTCAGAGTTGCCCGTGTGAGAGAGGGAGATGGCTCCAGTAGCAACGGTGATATTGATGCTTGTGTGGGGGAATCTATCGCTTTCAAGAGTGCATATGGCGATCTTCTCGCCGTCTTCCTTGGTGATATAGACAACATGGGGACCTTTGGCTGGATTTGCTCCCAGTGCTACTTGTGTTAGATGCACAGTTTCTATTAAATCCTCGTCTTCAATGAGAGAAATGGTTTCTGATTTTCCTGCAGATAAGTCAGATGGGATTTGGAGTAGTTAATTGATTTATTCTGCATAGATCAATATTAAAATGCATCAAACATCCGCCACACTCACCTTTGGGCAGCTTAATCCCGAAAAACGGGCACTCTGTATCGTATGTCATTTTGAATTTAAGATGGTATTGTGGTTTGGACAGTTGTTCTTATTGAGAGTGCTTTTTGTAAACTTAAACCTGCCGCCGTCTCCAGAGTCTCTCCAGCCCAACGACAGCAGTTGAGTGATAAAGAAACAAGGGATCTGCTCCAACAGTAGCTCATTAGTAGTTTCTGGTCTCTTCCTGATAACCAGTACCCCATCATGTAGCTGCAGCCTCACAAGTTTTACAGACCATTTTTCATTAAGACAATGCAAATCATAGACAGTTGAGATGAAGCCTGCTGAAGTTGAGGAGGAAAGCTGAAATCCCCCTCGCCTTCTCCATCTCAATACAAAGTTTGCTTTTAGTTAAAAAGTCCAGGGGTCCGTTGAGACCATAGCAACTCACTGAAGTACAGCTAAGAAACTCCCAGCTCAACAAGGAAACGACCGGTTTGAATATTAAAAGCGATCAAAATGACGATCAAGTTTGTTCTTCTTGTGAATAAACAAGGCCAAACAAGGCTCGCCAAGTACACAGATAGCACAATGACCACAGACGAACGCAGAGCCCTAGAAGGTGAAATAGTCCGCAAGTGTTTGACCAGGGCTGACAAGCAGTGCAACATTGTCGAGCACCGCAACTTCAAAGTAGTCTACCGAAGATATGCCTCCCTCTTCTTCCTCATCGGAGTAGACGCTGAGGAGAATGAACTCAGCATCCTTGAATTTATCCACTGCTGTGTAGAGACTTTAGATAAATGGTTTAGCAACGTGTGTGAGTTGGATATCATGTTCAGCTTGGAAACAACACACCATATATTAGATGAGATGATTATGAATGGGTGCATAGTTGAGACTAATAAATCTACTGCTCTGATACCAGTGCAATTACTAGAGAAGACCAGAGATGGTTAGAATACTTGTATTTGGTCCTTTATGTTGATGCATGTATAGATCTTCCCTTTTGGGCTTTGAGACTAGTCTTTGGAAGACAACAAATGTATACTAGTTACTACTCGTTTTATTTCTGATCTATTACCCGTTCTCTTCTTCGTTTGTAAATCTCCTCAGCCCACATCTTCCCCATCTCAGTCCTCCATTTCCCATCAGTAGAATCAAAGAATTCCTGAAGTTTCATCCCCTGTGCAGTCTCATATTCATGAGCCTGAAGAATCATCTCTAATTTATCAAAATCTTTAACAAGTGAAGCTTCAGGGGTTTTACCTCGCTCATATTCATTCCATAACAACTCAATGTCATCTCCAGCTAAAGTGTTACTTCCTATCATTTCTTTTAGCTTAGTTATTCCTTCGGATTCTAGGTTGAACTTGTCTTCGTCGCTGACGCCACAAGTGGGGGTGATGTCGCCGACAATGCACTCAGCAATGTCGTGAATGATGGCGAGTTTGATGCATTTGATGTAGTCATATTGGGTGCCTTGAGCAAGGAGAGACATGATTGACATTCTGTACATGTGGTCAGCTATGCTTTCGGGGGCTTGGACTTCTCTTTTAACCCAACCTGTGCGTTTGGTCGTCTGTGTGTGTCAGGGAGAGAGAAAAAGGGTGGTAAGAATTTTGAGGTGAATGGAGCGGTTGTGATCGATGGGGTAGAGGAATAAGTTCTGACATTCACAAACCTTGAGTGATTGGACTGCTTGTAACAGATCAATGGCTTGCTTAGGACTTGGTGTGGACATTCTGGTGGAATGAGGACGATTAATATTGGAAAATCTGTGAGGGACGAGAGTGCAAAACGAATAGATGAATCTGATGTATGATTTTTTTGATGGTTTCAATAGGTGTGATGTGTTTGTCATTGCAAGCCGCAGGCATACTTTGAAACCGGGCAATTTAGGCATCCCTCACTCTAGAGTTTCTCGCACATCATGAGCGTTGGCTGAGCGTTTGAAAACCTGGATGTCCCTCCCTCTTCTTCCTTATTTTTCTCATGTACTTTGAAATACGCAGTAGATATGGGCGAATTACGAACGACTGCAGAAGTCGATAGCAAGCTCTGCGCTGCAATCAACGCCCTTGAAAACCTCCCAAACACAGAATTATCCGACAAGGCTGGCTTTGATGCACTTTATAACGCAATCAAAGACATTTTTGACGTTCTATTAACCCTTAAAACCTCTTCAGTCACTCTCAACTCGCCAATAAACGCTACCAAGGCAATAACATCAATTTCCTCCGCCCTCATCTCTCTCCGCTCCTCCCTAGACAAGACGCTCTCCGACCCATCACCACCACCCTGCTCTCCCCTACTCCAACTCATTCTTGATCTTCTAGACTTTGGTCTCTTCACTGAGAGATGGCACCATCTTATGCTTTCCAAGGACCCAACCCCTAACAAAAAACAATACCAAGCAGTACAAGCATCATTGAGAGCTCTGGCAAAGGATGCAACATGTCCACTCATCTCAGCTGCCATCCAACACACCGCTATAAACACAGATACAGGAGGCCATGCATCTGCTGCTAGTTATATGGAGTCAGTACGTGGATTACTGAATCTAGCAGAAACATCAGCAGCATTGATTCTCTTCAAAAGGAAAACCTCTCTCAAAAGCATCAGAAATTATGCCACCGTTAATGTGCTATGGCTTGGTCTTCTCACCGTTCTGGGCTCCGTTCCAAGAGAGTATTTTATTATATGCGATAGCAATGAAACAATTAAACTGATTATGCAATCTGCTCTCAATCATTTCCGAGAAACAGTTTCCATGGTGTTTCAAACTAGACATGCTCCAGATGTGAAGCTTCTCCTGTTTTGGTTGGGACAATGGACCAAGCTGGTCTCCATCTCTCCCACTGTCCTTACTAGTTTAGATCACTACACAGTAGCAGCTCCAATAGTAGCAGCAATGCAAGAATATGTCAGAAAAGTGGCATCTAACAATATTGATAATAATAGTAGTAGTAGTGACGTCAGTGAGGTGCTCAAAGCAATAGAAGACAATGCTATTTGGTCCAAAGCTGCAAAAGTCATCATATTAATGCTCAATGGAGTCGTTGTTTCCTCTTCCATTTTAACTAAACCAGCAGCAGATGAGTTCCTAACCAATTATCAACGTGAAGCTCGAGTGGATTGGTTGGCTGATGTATTTTCTATTCACACTGATACTATGAAAGATGAAGGAGGAGGAAACGATGACAAAAAGGAGAGAGGCCCAGAGCATAACCACCAAGACACGTATGCAGCATCCATGTTGTTGCTGGGCGCCCATGTCCTCACCCAGCCAGCTTCAATGACTGAAAAGGTGAAGATATGGGCAACACAGACACTTGTACTTACTCTTCTCTCCACGATCACACAAGATGCAGGTGGCTTGGCATCCTTCATCACCGTGGCTCCTATGAGAAAAACCTTGATCAAAGGTATTGTAGGAATGTACAGCCATGATTGTGATAATCGTACTAGATGCACCAGTCCCTCCTCATTAGCAGGAGGAGGAGGAGGAGGAGGAGGAGGAGGAGGTGGAGGAGGAGGAGGGGG
>Ga0114919_10000308_pt1 | contig 36613 bp, 44 predicted proteins | sample BlataG_FD_88682 | JGI IMG/M metagenome (GOLD analysis project Ga0114919, IMG submission 88682) | Deep subsurface microbial communities from Black Sea to uncover new lineages of life (NeLLi) - Black_00105 metaG | ecosystem: Environmental > Aquatic > Marine > Oceanic > Sediment | place: Atlantic... | reverse complement strand
CTTGTATAATGATTGACCTTCTTCAAAAGGAATATTCCAGAAAGTGGTAAAATTAAAATCTAAATCTTCTTTGATTTCATCCAATAATGTATTAGTTATAAATTGAATATCTTTTGTTTTAATATTCATTTTAAAGTCCAACCATTAAACCCGTTTATACACAATCGCATTGTCTGAACCTTTAAAAAGCTTATATGTATAAACGTCTAGCGCAGCCTGTTTCTTTTGTTCGCTAAAAACAGGAGTCTTATCAAAATAATTGTGAACAATTTTTACATCTTGATTTTTAGAACAACCACCGAAAAATAAAATAGCTCCTGTAGATATAGCAACAAAAGCTATTACATTATATTTGTTTATCTTCTTTTTCATCTTTTCCCTCGTTGTTTTTTGTTAATAAATTCAAAGTAACGTCTTCAACAATATCAAATGTATCCTCTATAATGTCTTCTATAATATCCATGTCAGTTTCTTTTGATTTATCATCTACACCAGTGTCGTCATTTTCTACATTAGGATATATATGTAATATTTTATGGATAATATTAAATGTATCGGTTTTATTACATCCTATAAAAAAAAATAAAGACAATATACATGCTGCAATATATATCTTTTTCATATCATATTCCTTTTAAAAATAAACGGGAGGCAAGAAATTTAAAAAAACTTACCTCCCGTCAAAGCAGTTTATGAAAATATCAAATAGATAGTCTATTCTTGACTTGTCTTTTTATTCTTTTTGTTTCTCTTTTTTTGCATATTACTAGGTGTTCCTAGAATAGAATAGACAATATTACTAGCTTTTTTATTGGTTCTAGGCATTACAGGCATTTTAGAACTTTTCTGGTTTTAGGTTACCCATTTTTTTAGCGTTATCGAACTTCATATCGCTATCTATGCCGCTTAACCCATCATTTAAGTTTTCTGGAAGATATCCTGGTGATTTTGGGTAAGGTTTCATGATAGATTGTTGAGGCATATTTGCTTGAGCATTCATATCTTTCTTGATCATGCCGTCTTTTCCATCATAGTATCTTTTTTTTGCCATTTTATTGGTCCTTTCACGGAAACTGCATCTTCTAGACTGGTCTCGTTGAGACTGGTCTCGTTGAGATGCAAGGTTAAAAACCTCTATCCAACCATTGGCTAGAGTCTCTTCAAAATTCCTCCATAAAAAAGGAATGTAGATTGTCTATTTAATAATTTTCGACTGCATCTCTCCAATTTTTTCATTTAATCCTGGCTCTTGGTCAACAACTTTATTTTCTTCTTTAAGAGATTGTGAAACTCTTATCATCTGTTCAATTTGTGCAATATCCATTGAGTCCATTTCTTTAATTGCTTTCACAATATCTAATAATGCAATTGCTCTATCTTTAGTTGCTTCTGCTCTACGTTCAACTGCAAGCGCTTGGTTTTCTTTGATTCTGCTAAGTCTTTCAAGTCCAAGGCCTTCATCGGCAGTTGCTCTTGCATTGGCAAGATTAGTACGGGCTTCTTGTTCTTGTAGTGCTGTTTTAAGTTGTAGTTCCTGCATTTGTTGTGCTGCTTGTTTTTCTTGCTCGATAGATTCTATAAGTTCTTTTTTATTTTGTATAGTTGCTGCTTCAATAATAACATCATCAGGAATCGGAATGCCAATTTCTTTTAATTGTAATAATTGAGCGTATTGCATTTGTCTTTGTGTTGTTGTATTTAATCCGTCTTCTACAGCAGCGTCATATTTACCGAATGCTTTATGATAAAATTGTGGAGATGGTTCTTGCTCTATTATTCTTTTTACTTTGCCAGGAGTGAAATTTGTTTGTATAAGGTCTAATACTATACGTCCCAGTAACTTCTGAGAGTAATCTAAATTATCAAATAGACCTTGAAGGGTTGTAAGACCTGCTCCTTGGCGAAGCATTGCAAGGACTCCAGCTTTATCATCCATTGCTGAACCAAGAAGTTCTTCATTAACACCTGATATTTCTTGAACTTCTTTTGCAAGAATTTCTGAAAGTTGAATCATTGAAGTAGGAACTTGTGGTGGCATAATTTGTTCAACGTCAGACATATTGGCATCTGCTTTTATTGCAAGGCCTCTTCCTTGACCAGAAAGAAAAGCATCTTTTGGATTAACTAATGAATTTTCTTTATATTTCCATCCAGAATTTATTTGACTTTCAAGAATATCTAATTCTATTACTTTTCTTCTATTATAAAGGAACTGTGCATCACGCAATCCACGTACCATTCCTTGTATTCGTTTATCAAAATGAGGCATATTTGGTCTAAAGTATCCGAACACAGGAACAAAAGGATATGAGTCTATACCCATTGGATTAGGACCATCATACATGACAACATTTTGCACAACTATTGCTACTTTAACTGTTGGTACTTCTTGTTCTATAAGAATGACTTGCGGATATATTCGCAAAAACTCTGCCAACGATTCGTTTTTTTCTGTTTTCCATTCCATCGCCTCACCAGTTTGCGTATCAACAAGCATTTGTTGTTTACGGTAGTCTTTATAATAAAATTCGTCATAGGTGAGAAGATTTTTAGGACCAGAATTACTGCTTTCTGGTAAAAACTCAAACTTTCCATCTTGGTTATCTCTCCCTTTCATCAAAGATATATCTTCTTCTCTCTCTGGAAGAAGTGATATACATTCTCTTGGAGTTAAATATGAACGCTTCCAAATTGCGTTACAGTCTGAGAGATCTTGTTTCTTAAAATATGGATCCATTAAAAAACTATTGTAACTACAGTTATCTATTTTAATATCACCTGATATTGGATCAGATCTATAATCCATCCAAACCTGTAAAAGGTTAAGACCAGTAACAAGAGCACCTTCAAAAGCGTCTGAAATAGTATGTAACATTCCTTCTTGCTGATTGATCCAATAAATTATTTTAGTAAATTGATCTGCTGATTGATCGTCTGAGTTTTCAACTGGTGTTATGATTGTTGACTTTCTATTGCGTCGTTGATGACCAGCAACCATATTTACAACTCTTTTTATTCTATTGAAGTTGAATTGTTTTCGTTGAGAAAGTGGTAAATTACCGTAAATATCATTCCAAAGTGTTTGATCACCAGCTTCAAATCTTGTATCTGTATCTGCTTCCATCCAGAAAGATTGGTTAATCGTAATGCTATCAGCATAGAACTGATTCATCTTGTTTAAAATTGCCTTGTTGTTGTCAGAATAATACTGTGGGTCAGCTTTAAACAATGCCATATTTTTTACCCTCTTTATCCTTTTTGCCTACATAGGCTTTTATTTTACTAGGCGCCTTGACCAAAGAGACTAGTCTTAAGGAGATGTTAGACGCCCAGCGAAGAAAAGATCTTATTATTTTAATTTTACTAAATTAGTATAGCAAGGATCTAATATTCTTACCTAAAAAATGGAGGTAAATTACTTTCTACTCCATAAATAGCTTCATTACGAATGCGATCAAGGTCAGTTGCCGATAATCCATCTTTTGTACTAGGTAGTGAAATCGAGAGATATCTCATAGCGTCACAGTTTGAGACCAAATAACCATTGATGTAATAACAGTTATCATGCTCAACTGTTAAATCGTATACCTCTTTTGGTGTATCTAGATTGTATAATTCCACACTCTTTACCACATGTTTTTTTGATAGCATATTTATCACACTCAAACTCTTTACTGCAAATAGTATAAATCCTTTTTTCAAAATGTGTTGTATGTCCACTTTTTCCGGTATATGATGTTCCATTATCTTTTCTTCCTGATCATCCCATATAATATTTTGACGCATTCCATCTATAAATGTATCCATTAAGCATGACTTGTTTTTCATCTTCAGAGATAAGATAGTCTTCTTAAATCCTTTTATACCTCGTTCCCCTATATAATATCCAAATATCTTTTTCCATAAAAAACTCCTAATTTTGCTATAAGGCTCTAAAGTGTCGTTATAGCTCAAAGAATCTGCAGAAGTCAATAAGTCTTGCGTAAAGATATTATGATCTGGAGTACATATTATATTATTATTAATATTGCACATCTCATTTGTTAATTTTTTATGTACTTTTAAAACCTTTCTTTTTCCAAGTGGTGTTAAAATATATTGACCTTCTTTTATGTTTTTTATTTTTATATTTCCATCTGGTGTAGTTACGTTCATATTTCCATCAAAACAAAAATGACTTGACCAGTCATGCAAAGGTCGTGGCTTATACACTCTTTTTTTATTATCAAACTCTTGTCTATAGTTATTGAGAGACTTGAGGAGTTTTTCACATTTTTGCTCGTCTATCCACATTTTTGGCAGCGTTGAACGTACTGATTCAATACCATCTTCAATAGAAATACTTGGAGCAATTGTAAACTGTATACCAAGTTGCTTTGCTTTTTCAAGACGCGTCATTCCTGAGCCAAATTCTTTTACTCCAATATCATGAGGAGCAATGTGTTTCCCATAAATGTAATCTTTTTGGTTTAATATTTTTGCGTAGTGTTCAAGACCTTCTTTTGATTTTTCATAACAATCTATTATGCGGATAGTTTGACCTACAGTTTGAAAAAATATAATTGTTGTTGAATCTCTTACTCCAAGATCCCACGCTGTATGCACCTTGAACCCTGGTTCGTATGGCACTTGGCCTATTTGATTATTAAGTCTCATTTTGTCTAAGTATTTGGTGTAATAAGCTCCCTCTACCCCTAAAGAGAAAGATGTATAAAATTCTTGCTGGATAAGGTCTTCAGACATAAGGCCTTCAGCTCTTTCACGTTCTATCTCTATAAGTGGAATATGTTTTGTATCATTGAGTGTTAGTTTATGTGCAAACCAGTCTGGATGATTCAAAGCTATCTGGTAGAGTTCATAGAATGAGTTGCGGCCGCGGGGCGTGCTCACAAAAATACACCACCCATCGTTCGCCGAAAGAATGGGTCTGAGAAATTGATATGCACGTGGATCTTGTATTGCATACTCACTGAAAACACAGCCGTAAGGGTTGGTTCCAACAAGTGAATTGTAATTTTCTGAACCAATAAGCTGAAGAATAGAACCATTTGTAAATGTAATCTTAAGCTCTTGAGAATTTTTAGATTTTATGAGTTCATCAGGTATAAAGTCATGGAATGTTTTGCCGTCATTTGTTATAGAATCCCATATTACTTTCTTAGCCTGTGCATAAGTTGGGAATATATAATATACAATGCAGACCTTTTTGATACATTGTCGTACGCATAAGTTCCACACTGTAATATCTTTACCTGAGTTATGAACAAGATAACCGTTTGCAAAAAAGTTATGGTTACTTTTTGTTTCGATATCGTATGTTTCAGTAAATGTATGATTATATTTTTTTATTGCAGCGCTATTGTAACAACCTGCTTCAATGGTACGTTTCTTATTAAATCTTTTGCTATTTAATAACGCTTCTTGTTGTTTTGTTTCTTTACCGTAAATTCTTCCATTCGATAAAAGTTTAAATATTTGCGGACCTTGACTTATTCTAACTTTCCAATTTGAGTTTCTTTCAAGTTTTAGTTCCTGAGAAATAATTCCAATTTTACGCAATAACCAGTAAGTATCGTAAGCCAGTTGTTTACTAAGGCCACAATGAATTGTTATTTCAGATGAAGCAAGAATGTTTCTTTCTCTGCCATTTATATCATTAAATTTTCTATCTTTTTTATGAGTGTGTATTGAACCATCTGCTGATATTACACCTGCTAAATATCTTAATATTGACTCTTCGTCATAGTTAAAAACTTCAGGATGTATTCTTTTTTTTGATTTAGGAACATCCAGTCCAACGTTTCTAAAAAATTCTTTTACTTTGTTTTTTGTATATCCACCACCTTTAGTTCCGTTAGATATACCAAGATCAAATCCATTTCCTTTCTTACGCCATATAACATCATAATTAAAGACTTTTTTAATTAAAAATTCTGCTCTTTTTAATATATCAATATTTACATTGGTAAATATTGGTTGTTGGTATCCAGATATATATCCGTTATGAGTTAATAGTCCTAATAATTCTGCCTTTAGCGTGCAATTAATATTTCCAGGAATGCCGGCATATTGATAAATTTTATTTTGATTTGATAAATTACATGCTTTTTTCCAACCGATTGAGTTTTTATATTTAACGGCGAACAAATGATCTTCGGTTGTTTCTATAGGCAAAAAAGAAGATGACTTTAAAGAAAATGTTTTCTTTTTTCCTGTTTTCCAGCAATCTTTTACTGTATCTACAGAAATCTTTTTACCATTAAAAGAAAGGATTCTATCTCCTGTCTTTACATCTTGTATCTTTTTAACAGATCCATTTTCCATTAATATATCTGTATCAACTGCAAGACATCTTCGAGGCCAAATTGCAACTATCTTTTTGTATCCTTTGTTCTCTAAAGCATCGCATAAAGGTTTTTGATATTCTCTTGGAACAAATGAATTTAGAACTCGCCTGCTTTCATAGTTCATTCTTTATCTTCTAGGATTTCACCTATTTCTTCGATCTTAGCTGTTGTTAATTTCATAAAACTGTTTATTTGCTTTGCTACAGTTTCATCCTTGTCGTGTAATCCTTTTTCCAATTCATATATATATGAGCTAATTTCATTGCAGTATTCTTCTACTTGATCAACTCTTGCGTGTAGTCTTTTAAGATTTCTATAAAGTTCTTTATCCATTCTTATCCTTTGGCTTTTCAGGTACCAACTTAGAATCTGGAAATTTTGGCAGTATCCATTGTATGTTTGCTTGTTGTGTTTTTTGGTCTGCTTCTTGTTTAAGTTTTGATCTCCATTCTTCTGATTTCTTCCATTCTGGATCGTAATTTATCATGACAGGTTTTATCATTGCAGGATCATATTCTCTTTTGATTGCACCTTTTTCTCTGCGTGATCCAATTAGAAATTTTGCATCTTCAACTGATTCTTTAAGAATAGTATGTTTTTTAGCCCATTTCTGAGCTGTTGAGATTCTTATTCCTTTATCATAAAAGAAATCTCTTAAAATGAGAGCACTTGGATCATTTTTTGCCCACTCTATTAGTTCTTGAGATATTTTATCTATAAAACTTTCAGGTACTGGTTTCATCTTCATAGTGAATAGATCGCGGTATTGGTCATAATAATGATACTCACTTTTTTTACTGGACTTTTTTTTGTGAGTATGCTTAATAGATTGGCGTTCTGATATCTTACCAGCTGTTTTTTTGTCAGGGCATTTGTAGGTTTTTGACAATGCCATTCATTTCTCCTTTAAAGATACAAGTATCGCCGAGAGGTTCTTGCGTAACTTCTTTTATAATTACTTCAGTTTTATTTTTATCACCATAACACTTAATGGCATCTATTTTATATATATAAGCATCGTCGGCATATATAACATTAGACATTACGTCGAGAATAAATTTTAAAAGATTGTCCAAGTCTGGACGATGAGTATAAAAGAATCCTTTTCCTTTTTTAGCCTGTTTTGATTTTGGGAGTTTGAATTGAAATATTATGTTGATAGCTATTGGACCACAAAAAAGAGATTCATTGAGTGATGTGATATTAGTGATTTGTTGTTTTATAAGCATTTGGCAGTATCGTTTTTCTTGTATTTGTGGATCATATGTTTTGTTATTTTTTGTATGGCGATGTCTTTTAAGAGCGATTGGTCGTTCATTTATTATAAAAGATATTTTTCTACTCAACGATACTTGTCTCATAGTCCTGCCTTTTTTTTAAGCATGTCTACATATTTTTTTGGCATAATACGATCACCTTTTTGGTATACATAACCGCCATAATAAAAAGCTATAGATCTTTTAAGATCTGCGAGTTGCATTGGACACATACTACAAGATGGAGTCTTAGTTCGTCTGTGTTCTCTCTGTTGGTTATTATCTGGAAATGGATCAAACTTATTCATACTAGCCTTTCTGTGTTCGCTATTAAGTATAGCACTTCTAGGTTTACTTTCTATACTACCTGAATTATATACACCCCTTTTCAGGTCTTTCTTTTCTTTAGGTATATATTTTGTGTGTGTGTGTGCAAATAACAACTTTTTATTTTTTTCTGAAAAAAAAGTTGGTGGGAGCACCCACGAATTGGAAGATTTTTCCGGCTTTGGTTTAGGATTAATATATTTATTATATATATATACTACTCTTAAGATTATATATCTTAACCTGGTAGGACATTTCTCTAACCATGCTTTAGGAGCCATATCCCAGATTGTGGCGAGAAGCTTTTTCATGACTTTTTTCATTGGTTTTGTAAGTAATCTTGAGCAAACAAAATAGAGATTTGTTCGGTAGTATTCTTTACCAGAAAGGTAAGAAATTAAACCATACGCCTTTAATTGCTTAAGAGCTCTTGCAACAGTCCGCTCATCCATACCAAGCGCCTGGGCTATTGTCATACGCGAAAAATAAACTTTCCTTAAGCTTTTCTTAGCAATAAACATAAAAGCTAATACTTTTTGTGTATAAGACGAACAACAATCTATGAAATCACTCTCTGTAACGCTGCAATAAGCACTACTTGCATATTGTTCTTCTTTATTATAAAGAATGTATGACTGGAAGGAATTTAATCTGGTTTTCCCCTTAGATCCAAGGTTTTTTTGAGGTTTTACTTGACTTTGACAGAGATAAGTTTTAAAGTTGCTCTTATGTTTTGTCATAGTAACCAAAACATACAAGATTTAAGCTCCGATGTCAAAGTCGGGGCTTTTTCTGTTACAAGTCTTTTGCAAAAATTATAAATTACTGTGGATTTTTGTTGTTTAGTACAGAAAAATTGAGATTTTCCCTTAGATCCAGGGTTTTTTTCTTTTATCTTGACATCGGCTATAAGTTTCTTTATGATCTTTGTTATATTTTTCATGGTGATATCTGAAAAATACAGGATTTTTAGGCCTTTGTCTAATCGCAAGGGCCTAATTTCTTTTTATGCAGTTTTTTTGAGTTTTTCTTGACAGCTGATATGAGTTTTTTTAAAATTTTTATGTGTACGTGAGATGACTAATAAGAATACTGGAAAATAGGCTTCTAAACTTACTAGAGGCTTAAATTCTTTTTATAAGAATAATATTATGCCCAAACAAAAATATATAGAGACTGAACAAAGAATAAAAAAACTCAAAGATACTTTAATAGAAAAACTACCCTATAAATGTAAACAATATAAATATGAAAAACGTATCGACTTATACGTTGAAAGTTTTAGAAACTCCATAATAAAAGAAAATAACCCTAAAAAAATAATCAAAAGATTAAAAGAATTCTTCCCAGAAGATAAAAATATATTCGACTATATGAAAAAATTTACCATATAAATTCTAGTGTCTGGACACTAGTGTCTTTAACTTGATTATATATCTATTCTTAGATAAGATTATATAGCTTATTCAAAGTATTAAACAATAGAGCTCTTTAGCGATCAACTATCGTCAGAGAGCTCTATTGTTTTTTCTACTTTATTCCAATCCCAACTTTACATAACATTCCAGCAATAAACGGTATGCCTATATAGATTGTCTTATCCAATAACTTGTTAGCTGTAACACAGAATGTTTTCCATGGTTGCTGATATAATGTTTCCCAAAAAGCCTCAGATCTTCCTATCTCTTTCTGGATCTTATATAATTCCTCTGCCTTGCCAATATATTGCATGATGCGCTTAATTAAATTCATTATAGGTTTACTATCAAATAAACTTGTCTCAAAATATCTACAATAAACCATAAAAAAAGGTGTCATTAATACCATCGTCTTAACAGCGCCCTTTGCCGTTAAAAAGTAATCTAAAGAATCGTTAAAGAAATCATAAGTAGCCTTCAAGCGACGTCCAGTATCAACCATAATGCTTTTATCATGATTCTTACTTCTGGTATCTATCGACTTATAGTCATAACTGAGACTAGTCTCGCTGACACTTGTGCCGCTGACACTTGTCTGCGTGCATGAAATGTTAGTAAAAAAACAAAAACATACTCCCAACAATATCTTGTATAAATAATTCATATGTATCCCCCCCCAAAATGAAACTAGTTTAGTTCTACTCTAGTCATCTGATTCTTTAGTCTGTATTTCTTTCTTGTATAATTATTTCTAAATTCTTCAAGTTGCTTCTGGCTATATAATCTTATACCCGTAATCATATTAACCTTTTCAGGTACCAACTTTCCACTATTATGTAAATTGTATAACGTTGACTTGCTTATATCTAAAAAATCTGCCGCTTGTGACGACAATAAATATTCTTTCCCATCATTATCAATCTTACGTAATCTCATACTAATCCTTCTGTAATAACTTGACTTTCTAACATATCTACTATACCATATATATCAAATATATCAAAAAACTAAAAGAAAGGTATGAGATGACAGTAAAAGACACTACAGCCAGCACTGCAAAAAAAGAACCTACTCCTATAGAATTAGACAATGCAGAGAAATACCACAAAGAATCCTTTCTAACGCAACTTAAATTCCTTCAAGCATTACAAGACCATATTGACAAGAACGTTCAAGAGAAACTAAAATCATTGCCTCAGGATGCATATGAATCTGATAAGACTGAGAAGATAAACGAAGCACTCTCAAAAGCTCAAGGTGAATTTCCACCAATAGGGCTAAATAAAACAAATCCATACTTCAAAAATAAATATGCTGACTTCGATAGCATCGTCAGAGCCGTCAGACCAATATTATCTAAAAATGGATTAAGCATAACTCAACAAACCGTCATATCAGACACTGGTACAACATTACTCATCACTAGACTGCGCCATAACTCAGGTCAATGGATAGACACCAAAGCAAGAATCTTGCCAACAAAAAACGATGCGCAAAGCTATGCATCCGCACTAACTTACATGAAACGTTACTCCTTTATGGCTCTTCTTAATATTACAACATCAGACGATATTTCAGATGACGATGCGGAAGCTGTCATGTATGATGTAAGAGACACCAAAGCAAAAGGCGTTGCTCTAAACACAAAATATAACCCCAAAGAACAAACAGGCGAAGTCATAACTAAAGAACAACTAGAAGAACTTGAATATGAACTAGGTGACTATGACGACGTAGCTGAAATGGTATTAGACGGCCTTAAAATACAATCAATGGCCGATATGCCTAAAAGCAAATTCATGGTATCTATAAAACGTATCAGAGAAATTAAAAATGCCAGAGAAGGCATAAATTAATAATCTTCATCAGCGAAACAAGTTTCATTACTACTCTATGAGCATATGGTATACTGCATATTGTATGCCCAGTATTTTATAAAAGGAGTAAGTTGAAGACCATTAAGACCAGTCTTATTGAACCTGAGTCTAAATTAAAAATATTCGCCTATGGATCAGCACTAAAAAAATCTTTAATAACTAGGAGACATACTATGAAACTTTCAACATGGCGCGAAAAACTTATTAAATTGATCGGATTCCTTCTAGCAGTACTAGTACTGGCCTATATAATAGCCATCGTATATGACAACTATTACGTAACAAACAAAATAAAAGAAAATATAATAATATCATTCAAGGACACTTGTGCCGCTGATAAAAAATATAATGCTGTATTGCTACAGGATTTAACCAAAACAGATAAAAATACAACGAGACCAGTCTCAACTTTAATATAATATTGTTTTTTTTACTTTTCTCCTTTCTTTGTTTTATTCAGTCAGCTACCTGAATACAATAATCCCCGGGATTATTAAGTCCCGGGGATTATTGTATTTAATGAGACTGGTCTCTAATATTTTTTAAATTCCTGGACGTGCCGTAGCTATACTTCCTCCTGGACCACTAAGGTCATCTCCAACAGCCACCCAATAATTATCAACTCCATAATCTACATCTCGTATATTATCAGTACCAAAAGAAGAAGTTTCTAGTGACCATACACCAGTAGGATCAAGTGCAGTTGCTAATTTTCCAATATCACCAACTGCAACCCATGAACAACCTCCAAAACCAGATGCATTTATTCCCTGTGGACTAAAAGGGTTTACTCTCTGTGTCCATGTGCCTGTAGGATCTGTTGCTGTTGCTATCTTACTTCCTTCTCCAACAGCTACCCATAATCCATCAGTTCCGTACGCAATGTGATTAATGTTACTAGACCCAAATGAACTAGTCCTTTGTGTCCACGTACCAGTAGGATCTGTTGCAGTAGCTAATTTACCCGATCTTCCAACAGCAACCCAAACTCCATTGCCATAAGCAACAGACGCAATAGTAGATCCAAAAGAACTTGTTCTAAGAGTCCACGTACCGGTAGGATCAGTGGCCGTAGCTAAATAACCAGTGCTGCCAACAACAACCCATACTCCATTACCATAACCAACTCCATAAGCATTTTGATTGGCAAATGGAATTGATCTAAGTGTCCATACACCAGCTGGATTAGTAGCTGTAGCTAGATCTGGAAATGTTCCATTAGAAAGAGCAATTGCAACCCACATACCAGCTTGATCATGTGCAACATCTGTTACCCAATTTATAAAAGGAGTAGCTTGTAGAGTCCAAACACCTGTAGGATCTACTGCTGTAGCAATTTCTCCATCTCGTGATCCAACAACCCAATAACCATCGCTACCATTTGCAACACATTCAGCATTCGCAGTAAGTGGATTTGCTCTTTGAGTCCATGTATGCGGTACTCCACAATTACGCCGCGTCTTTAAAATAGCATTCATTGATATCATTTTATGTCTCCAGTCAAGCATTTACTAGCTATCTAATATCCCCTGCAAGTAACCACGAATTCACGGCTTGTTTTATTAAAGCCGCTGCAGAATATTGCTCAAACATAGTTAAACGACCACCAGCTGAATTAACTGTTACTCCACCACCAGCAGCTACTGTCAACGCACCAGCACCTCCTTGAACCAATATAATCTGTGTGCCTATAGGAAACGCAACAGATGCATTAGGTAGAACTGTCAAAGTAATAGCTGCTACATTCGTACACTTAACTTCCTTACCAGCATCATCAGAAACTAATGTATACGTTGTTCCAACTTGATCGTTTATAGCTAAAGATGTAGAAGAAATTGTAATACTGTTTGCTGCATTCGTAACTGTTATTCCAGTACCTTCAGTAATATTAACCCATGAAACAGGACCAACACTAGAACTAATTAATATCTGTCCGTTACTTCCTTCACTGGAAAAAAGTTCTCCAACAGCATCTGCTTGAACTACTCCTCTTCCAAGGTCAGTAAATGTTCCGCCAGCAGCCTGAAAATCACCAGTAATGGTAACATCATTATCTAAATTAACCGTTACAACTGGACCACCTGGATTTACAGTGGTTATATTAGATCCACCATTAACCGTTGTAACATCACCAGCTGGAGCCGATAGGTCTATAGTATTAACACCAGTTGTAATCGTAATACTTCCATCTGCAGATGCTAGAGATGCCCATTCCGGACCAGCTCCTCCTCCAATAAGTACTTCTCCATTAGCACCATTAGCAACACCAACTTTTCCAGTATTATCAACAAAAACAGGATAATTCGTTGCACCTAACGCAGCTCCATAAACACCAGCTATGTAACACGCATCCTGCTGACCAGCTCCAACACCATCCGTACCAATGCGTATCGTATTATCTAATCCAGGACTACCAATGTGCCCAATAAGAATATTGTCAGAATCATTAACAGTGCAACTTGAACCCGCCATAAAACCTAGGCCTATGTTATTAGAACCTGTAGTAATTCCATTAAAAACTTGACTACCTAGACCTGTATTGTAATATGCAGACGTAATATTTGCTAAACACTCATATCCTACACCACTATCATCTGTACCAGTTGTAATGTCTCTACCTGCATCAGACCCTAAAAATGAATTAGCAGAACCAGTCGTCAGTGAATCTAAACTGTACGATCCAAATCCTGTATTATCAGTTGCACTTAAAACTGTAAGTGTTCTATTACCAGCAGATTCTCCTGTAAAGGTATTGTTAGTTCCATAATTATGTAAAAAATCTAAACCACCAAGTGCATAAAGACCTTCAGTACCAGCTGCATTAGTAATAGGCTGAAAAATAGATTCATCTAGATTTATTGTGACATCTTGTCCTGCTCCTTCAGTGTTTATATTTAGACCACCATAAACATTTATAGTGCCAGCTACAGCAATGCCATCACCTGAATCAGTATGAAATGTATTTGCACCACCACCAGCACCAACTGCCTCAATATTAAGCGTATTTACACCAGGAGTTACAGTTATAGAACCACCAGTTGATGTTAATGTTGCCCATGCAGATCCAGCTCCTCCTCCTGCTATCAATAAATCTCCAGCATTACCACCATCTACAAATTCAACAGTTACCGTATTAGCAACAGTTCCATCAGTCTGAATAACACCACCATCACCTAAAATGTTAATAACGTTACCCAATACAACTGCCGGTCCAGCAACATCTGTATTGAATGTAGTAGCTCCACCACCAGGAGCACCACCAACTGTTAAATCTATAGAATTTACTCCATTATTAATGATAACACTGCCATCAGATGATAAAAGATTAGCCCATGCAGGAGAAGCACCAGTAGCTCCTATTAATAACTCACCATTATTTCCAGTAGACGAACCAAGTTGTCCATCATCATCAACAAACATAATCTCATTTGTTGCACCAACAACTGATTGGTAAACACCAGCTATAAAACATGTATCTTGTTGACGATCACCAACTCCTTGAGTACCAATATGAATAACATTAGACTCTGCTAACGTTCCTTCATTACCAATTAAAATATTGTTGCTTTCCGCACCCGTATAACTAAATCCAGAGCGCATACCTAGCGATAAATTGTAATCACCTGAAACAAGTTGACCTAAACTATCACTACCTAAAGCACTATTTCCATCACCTATAGTCAGCGAATCGGCCACGTCATGGCCTATAGCCGTATTGCGTTCACCAGTAGTCACATTACCTAAACTTGAATCACCTACGGCCACGTTCAACTCACCTGAAGTTAAACTAGATAAAACTTGGTAACCAACTCCAGTATTCTCTGTAGCTGATAATATAGTTAATGTTCTATTACCAGCAGAACCACCTAAAAAAGTGTTATGTGTACCGTAATTATGTAAAAAATCAACACCACCAAGCGCATATAATCCCTGTAATCCATCAGCACTCGTAACAGGCTGAAAAATAGATTCATCTAAATTTACTGTAGCAACAGGCCCAACACCATTGTCTATATTTATATTGTCACCACCTAAAATCTGAGTAATTGTTCCTACTGCACCACCAGAACTTAAATTTAACCACGTAGAAAGATGAGCGTCTTTATTGGTTAACATCCATACAACCTGAGGCGTTGCATCTTCTATCCAAATATGACCAATATTGTATTGAGCATAATCACTTACAGTCGGTGCTCTATCATGCATAACAAGTTGAGGAGGAGTAGATGCCTCTACCCCCATATAAGCTAGCGAAGGATTTCCTGTTCTTCTTTTAGTCATTTACTCTCCTTTTTTAAGGTAATTTAAATTCCATATTAAATAGGGTAATAAGACGTTGCATTACTATTATTCTCACCAACTGCAACCCAAAAAATTGAAGCTCCAGCTGCATAATGAACATCATAAACATCATCAGCGCCAAAAACACTTGCACCAGTATTTGTCCATGTACCAGTAGGATCTGTAGTTGTAATTATTCTTCCAGAAAACCCAGCTGCAACCCATATTCCATTACCATAAAAAACATTCTTAATAGTAGTAGTAATACCAGTAGTAGTACGTTGTGTCCATGTGCCTGTAGGATCTGTAGCTGTAGCTAACTTACCAGAAGCACCTACTGCAACCCATACGCCATTTCCATAATGAACTCCAAAAATTTCAGTTGTACTAAAAGAACTCGTACGTTGCGTCCATGTGCCTGTAGGATCTGTAGCTGTAGCTAACTTACCAGCAGCACCTACTGCAACCCACACTCCGTTCCCATAAGCAACTCCATTAATATTATCAGCTGTAAATGAACTTGTGCGTTGTGTCCATGTACTAGTGGGATCTGTAGCTGTTGCTAGTTCAGCTGTATCACCTACTGCAACCCATAAACTACTTCCATCATAAGCAACTCCATTAATAGTGACACTAAAAGAACTTATACGTCCTGTCCATGTACTAGTAGGATCTGTAGCAGTAGCTAATCTATTACTCTCTCCTACTGCAACCCATACGCTATTACCATAAAAAATATCTTCAATGTCATTATTACTACTGAAAAATGGATTAGAGCGACTAGTCCATGTACCTGCAGGATCAGTCGCCGTAAATATATAACCATTAAAAGTACCGGCAACCCATACACCATTTCCATAAAAGAGTGCATATACGTTATTAGCGAAAGGAAGTGCAGTATCATTTAAGATCCATCCTGTACTAATAAAATCTCCTGATAAACTCCACACATCAGTATCAATTTTAATCATATAACCAACTGCATATTGATCATCAGTCACATAAATATTGCCAAGAGCTTGCAATGTAGGAGGAACAGCTCCTGAAAAGAAAACCTTTCCATCTCCTCCTTGTTGAAATCCTATTTCCGTACCTATATCAAATGCAACTGAAGCATTTGTTGGAACTGTTACTGTAACTAAGTCACTGTTTGTAAATGTTATAAATTTATCAGCATCAGATAAAGCCAATGTATATGTAGTGCCAGTTTGATTATTTATAGTTTTTGCTCCACCACCACCAGCAGCTTCTAGATTCAATGTTCCAGCTCCAGGAGTAAATGTTACTGTGCCACCACTAGAAGTTAACGTAGCAAAAACTGGATCTGCTCCAGTACTTCCTAATATAACTTGACCATCAGTTCCAACTGCAAGCGCTGTAACTGCCGCTGCTGTTCCACTACCAACAAGAACACCGTGATCTGTTTGTGCGCCGAGCTTTGCTTTTAATGCCTCAGCTGTAACCGCTCTAGTAGTATCTGCACCTGCAATAGCCTCTGCGTCTGTAGTCAATTCTACTGATCCAACCTGCGTAACAGAAGCAGCCGTCCCTTCAAGCACTAATGTTCCTGCTCCACCAGTAACAGTTATAGATCCATCTGTAGAACCTATAGTAGCAAACACCGGATCTGCACCTGTAGAACCAACAGCTACTTGACCATTAGTACCAACTGCAAGCGCAGTAAGAGCACCAGTTCCACTGCCTACAAGAACTCCGTGATCTGTCAACGTTGCTGCTCCAGTACCACCATCATCAACACCTATTGGCTTATTAGTGTCTATTGAATTTTGTGTAGCCATATTATTTTCCCTTCTTTATTACACAACAGTTATATTTCCAACCGATGACTTCACTACAAAATCCGTATCTGCTGTAATACAAACTAACGATATTGAGTCATATCTATTTGTAGAAGCAAGCGATCCCCCAGCTCCAGTTGTTGTATCAGAACCAATAAAGTGAATTGTTTGTGATGCGTTCTGTGCTACTAACCAACCACCAGCTCCTTTACCTACAATCTCAATCAAACTTCCAACTGCCGCAGTTGCTGGTAATGTTGCCGTCACTAATGCACCGTTGTTTAAAATATATCCATTACCAACTGCAATTGCTTGTGATGTACCAGTAACTTCAGACCAAGCAAAACCACTTGCTGCTGTCTCAAGATTCAAAGTTCCAGCTCCAGGAGTAAATGTTATTGTTCCTCCACTAGAAGTTAATGTTGCAAAAACTGGATCTGCACCTGTAGAACCTAAAAGCACCTGTCCATCTGTTCCAACTGCTAATGCTGTAACTGCGGCTGCTGTTCCAGATCCAACAAGAACACCGTGATCTGTTTGCGTACCAAGCTTAGCTTTCAATGCTTCTGAAGTAATTGCTCTAGTTGTGTCAGCACCAGCTATTGCTTCTGCATCTGTAGTTAACTCAACTGAGCCAACCTGTGTAACACTAGCTGCTGTGCCCTCAATTACTAACGTCCCTGCACCTTCTGTTATAGTTATTGAGCTATCTGTCGAACTTATATTTGCAAAGACAGGATCAGCGCCAGTCGAACCTACTATAACTTGTCCATTAGTTCCTACTGTAAGTGGAGTAATATTTCCAGCTCCAGAACCTACAAGTACAGAATGATCAGTTGGTGCAGTCAATCCTGTTCCGCCATTACCAACAGGCAATGTTCCTGTAATCATACTAGCAAGATCAACTTGTGCCCATGCAGGATCAGCTCCTGTAACACCAGTTAACACATTATTAGTAGTACCAACTCCTAACTCAGTCATTGCAGCAGCTCCAGAACCAACAATTAAAACATGATCTGTTGGAGAAACTATTCCTGTACCACCTAAAGTAACTTCAATTGGAATGTTACTATTTATAGAATTTTTTGTTGCCATCATTATCTCCTAATTTAAGCCCCTTATTCCATGGGACATGTCCTTTTTTAAAAAGCTTTCCTTTAGATTTGTTCCCTTTAAGTTTTTTACTAATCTTTTCTTTAACTTCATTATTCCACTTCCCTCCTTTGTTCCATGGAATTCTTCCTTTTTGGAAACCATTCATTGTTCTATGTAGTTTGCTATGACAAGAATGACATAATGTTATACCATTATTAAAATCAAACCTTAGCATAGAAAATTTATTCCAAGATTTAATATGATGAGCAACAAGGTTTTCGAAAGAAGAACATTCTGTGCACATATAGTTATCTCTTTTTAAAATACTTTTTATCCATTCCTTACTTTTGTACGATGCTCTGCATGCGCCATTTCCTCTATTACCCTTATTCCATGGAGTATGACATTTCTTAAATCCTGGTTTTCCATACTTTGGCTTATAAAACCTTAATTGATGACATTTCTTACAACGTCCTCTATAGCAGTTTTTCTTTGTGTATTTATAAAACTCACTAAGTGGTTTCTCAATTTTACAATCTTTACATGTTTTCATAATAACCCTTTATTTTAGGTTATTATTATATAAAAGATGGAGTAATTATGATACCGTTATATTACCAAGAGAGCTCAGCACGTTCCAGTCAGTATTAGCTACTACGCATACAAGTTCAACTGAATCTCTTGTTGCTGTAGACTGAAGATATCCAGTTACACCAGTTGTAGTATTACCTGATCCAAAGTATATTGTTTCACCAGCGTTCTGAGCAATCTTCCAACCAGTTGCACCAATACCAGTTACCCGTATTATACTACCAATAGCTGCTATATCTGGTAATGTACATGTTGTTAATGCAGCATTTACTGTAATATATCCATTATCAACTGCCATTGCTTGCGTAGTACCTGCAACTGAATTCCAAGTAAATTGTTTAGGAATTATTTGAAATGTAGGAGCTACACCAGCACCATTAGAAGTTAATACTTGAGTTGCTGTTCCAGCTGTCGTTGTAACAATTCTTGTACCATCAAAATAATTAACACCATACGTAGTTGCCATAGTATTAGCATTTGTTCCACCGTATGCTATAGCAAGAGGAGTAGTTAGATTCAAATCGTTTATAATTACCTGGCCTGCTCCCTTAGCACTAATATTAATGTCAATATTAGGATCAGTACCATCAGCAGATATTGTTGTACCAGTTATTTCAAGACCAGCTGCTACAATATTTGTATCAAATGTAGTAGCATTTACTCTAGTTAAAGTTATTGTTCCATCTAAATTTATTGTAACTGTTGATCCAGCTCCTGATGTATTTATATTTGTTCCACCAGCCACAGTTAACGTATTAGCTGCAGGAGTTGCTATTCCAGCATCTGTTGGAAATGAACCAGCAATAGCTCCAGCTAATGTAATTTCTAAACTGTTTGTACCAGGTGTTCCAGTAACAGTAACAAAAGCTCCACCAGTTAAATCTGTATTTCCAGCTGCATCAGGACTAACTGCTCCTCCAGCATCACCAGTCAACGTTTTTATGAAAATATTAGAATCTATAAATTGTGTTATTTGGGACACGGCACCCTCCTAGACGCTATTATGCGCTCTTTTACAGATTTCATAATTAATTCTTACCATAAAATACGGTTAAGTAAACAGAACCAGTCGTAGGAGTTACTAATATTTCTTTTACATAAAGGCGTTGACCTTCTGCTAGATAGAAACCAGATTCACTTGTTCTATTTCCTGCGATGTCTAGAATTAAATGCGCTGATTCAACAAGAGGAAAGTGATCTTCTACCCCATCAAAAGAAAACATTAATGTTTCATCAGTAAAATTTTGAACTAATATCATTCTTGCTGGATTATCTATACTTGTTCCTACCCCTATATATGCTGCACCTATAGCTCCAAAAGCTAAAGACCTTAAAGGCTCAGCCAATAATCGTACGGAATGTCCATAACTCATCTCAAACTCCTTTGTGTCAGTGACACTTATGCTAATTTATTATAATAACCAGAAAGATAAATAAATCCTTGTCCAGCTGCTCCTTGAACAGAAATAACTGTTCCTTCTTTTAATTTAGCAACATAGTTAGGAGGAGAAGCATTTGCTTGAAAATTAACTTCTATTGTGTCTCCTGAAGGAACATATTCATGTTCATCATCACCATTAAAACTTATAGATACATCAGTATCAGAATCATTTGTTATTCGAATCATAAAACAAGAACCTTCAATACCATCTTCATCAAATGCTACCCATGTTGCACCTGTAATGCCTGCTGCATCTACAGAAGTTAAAATGAGTGGATACACCCAATTTTGTTGAACTGACATAGTAATCTCCTTTAAATCCTTTTATTAAAATATCCACTCAAAACAATATTGCCATTATTTTGATCTGGATAACCCCTTACAAAAAAAGTAGTATATTTTTTTATCTTTGATACAAAGCCAGGAGGCGATGAGTTTAGCTGTAGATTTAATGTTATTTTACTGTAATAAGTAACATATTCATGATCATCATCACCATTCCAACTTATAAAAATATTAGAACTAGAATTATTATTTATAGTGAAATATACACACTCTCCATCCATTCCGGCTATATTAATTGCATCCCATCTATCAATAGCAATAGTTCCTGCGTCTAAAGAATGCATCTCTAGTGGATAAATAAAGTTTGATTGAGGCATAACATACTCCCATTCTACATAGGAGGATTATGCCTCCTATAGAATTTTATTCTTTTTTATCTTTTAAATCTTCATTTGTAGACTCAGATTTTTCTTTTTTTGCTTCTTCTTGTTTTTTTAAAGCTTCTTCTATCATTTTTTTAACAACGTTAACGCATTCAAGACAAGCTTCTTCACATTCATCAAGTTTTGCACCTATAGGCATTTCAAACCTATAAACACGAGCTTCTCGTACCATATTTATAAGCAAACTGGGCGCGACTCCAAAACCCCATTTCAAATCGTCTTTTTTTTCTGCTTTTTCTTCCTTTACCTCTTCATTTACCTTTGCTTTTTCTACATCTGGTTGTTTTTTGGACATGAATTATTCCTTTCTTGGTTAAAAAACAGACTTACTTTTTATAGCTTAACATGCTTCCATGTTTTACCAGTTTTAATTGAATGCATTGTTGTCATGGATACTCCATAATCTTTTGATAGTTTAGTTGATGTTATTCCAGTAGCCAATTTTTCTTTTATTTCTTTTACTTGCTCTATAGTGAGTTTTTCAACCTTACATCTTCCTCTTTTTAATTTATCAAGTTGATTATCAATATATATTCCTGAATAAAGATGATCTGGGTTCACGCATGAAGCATTATCACACATATGCAATACAAGTTTTCCTTTAGGTATTTTATCTTTATAAATCATATATGATGCTCTATGCGCTGAATATTCTTTTCCTCTAAATGTAAAACTTCCATATGGCAACCTATATTGCCCTCTTTTAGCTCCATTCCAAACCCAACAAGCATCATTTTTTTCAAAAAAAGTTTCAAAAGACTTTTTCATTTTTATTATAAATTGTTCATAAGTATCTTTATTCCATTCAGTAAGCTGTTTCTCTCTGCTTTTTCTGCCTGCATACATACAACAACACTTTCTTGAACATGTTTTAGCTATATCAAATTTATCTTTTCTTGGATAAAAATCTTTTCCACAAATTAAACACTTTTTAGAATTTAACAACGCATACTCCTTATAATTATAAAATAACTAATATACAAAGAGTATACGTTGTAACTGTGTAAAGTCAAGAGATTGACTACTAGATCAACCTATTGACTAGTTAATTACGCCGCAGTTGTAAGTGCAGTCCAGGTTGTTCCACTGTCGGTGTTGATATAGGCTCTATCATTAGTCGTTGTTCCATTTGTACGTAAATACAAAGAACCTTGAGGTGCTGTTACTGCACCAGCAGGAGATCCTGCCCCAGCAATCACTTTAGGTCCTTCTTGAAATACTATACCAGTAGTTGCTGTAATAAGTGTAAGGTCAACGTTAGAGGTTACACTACCACCAGAAGTCATGATAATGTCATCTGACGAAGATAATGTAATATCTCCAGCCCCTGTAGTATTTACAGCGACACCTCCGGTTCCTGAATTCAAAGTCACAGTCGATGTTCCGGTGACATTTCCAATGGTTACATCGTGCTGGACGGCGTCCGCCCCAAGTAGGATATTTCCCGTCCCTGTAGCAAGTGTGAATGCACCGTTTGTTCCAGTTACAACCATACCTCCAGTACCGTAATCGCAGTCTATTCCACCGGCTGCGTCTGAAGCATCTATTACAATTGCGTCGGCGGCGGCTTGAGCTGAAGTTAGGTTAATTTGCAATGCAGCATCGACGTCAACGCCTCCGTTTGTAGCATCTATATTTATTGCGTCATTAGAGGCTAGTCCTGCAGTCATGGTTATGCCACCAACATCTGTATCCATATCAATAGATGTTGCAGATGTTCCATTATCAGAATGGATTCTAATTGTTTCAGAAACTCCGCCATTTGCGCGAAGGTAAATTGCCTCTGCAGCATCTTCAGTTGACACAAGATTAATTGATGCTGTATTAGATATGTCTATATCTTCACCAGCTATACCAGCTCCTGTGATGTCAATTCCTCCTGAAGATGCACTAATAACTATAGCGTCGGCAGCATTTTCAGTACAAGTAATATTGATCTGATCGGCAGCGTCAACGTCCACGCCGCCAGAAGTAGCAACTATATTTATGGCATCTGTTGTTGCAAGGCCTGAAGTAAGAGTCAAGCCACCAACATCAGAATGGATGTTAATAGAGTTAGCACCAGTACCTTGATCAGAGTGAATATCAAGAGTTTCTGAGGTTCCACCGTTCGCTCTCAAGTAAATAGTTTGTGCGGCATCTGTGGTACCTGTAATAGTACAATCACCAGATGTCATATTAAGATCAACACCTGCAGTAAGAGAACCAGCAACAGAAGGAGAAGCGTCAAGATTAATAGTAACCGTTGAACCAGCTCCAGCAGTCGTAATGTTCGTTCCACCAGCAATGGTTGTTGCACCAGCTGCGGGTGTTGCGGTTCCACCATCACAAGGAAAGGTAGAGGCAACTGCACCTGTAGCTGTAATTGTTACACCCCCTGCAGCATTAGTAATATTAATACCTGCTCCAGCTGTCAATGTTGCCCATGCAGGACGACCGCCTGTTGAGCCAATAAGCAAAGTGCCATCTACGCTATCTGCAAGCGCACTTACAACACCAGCAGCACTTGTTATCAATGTTCCTGCACCAAGTCCACCTAATGTAGCTGAACCAGCTGTTGCTACAATATCACCCAATGTTGCAGTAATATCACCTGTAGTTGCTGTTAATGTATGAAAAACACCTGTTCCACCACCTGCATTAATCCATACAGCAGAACCAGCAGTAACATTCGTTATGAAATAGATATCATCAGCTGATTTATCAATCCATACTTTACCTATCTCATACTTGTCACTTATTGTTGGCGCTCTATTAGCAATAATAGGCGCCTCATAATAAACTTCTTCATATTGATTAGGCGAAAACACATCAAAATCATTTCTTAAAGACATAGTAAAACTCCTTTTTAATTAAAATTTATACAACCTGAATTAAGTAAACAACAGCAACAAATATAATGCAAGAACTTTAAAATCTTGTTGTGTTTTTGTATAAATGTGTTATGATATAGATAGTAAAGTTAACGTTATATAGTACTAAGTAAGGAAGAAAGTTAATGGACAAACCAGAAAAGAAAAGAAAAAGGTTAGCAGTAGATGTACCACTTGAAATGCATAATCAATTAAAGTACATAGCGATTGTTCGTAACTGTACTATAAGAAAACTTGTATTGCGTGCTTTGCATGCGTTTATCAAGTACGAAAGTAAATTTAATTAACACTTGTGTCTGAGGGGGCTCCAATGAATAGAATAGTTAAAGTATCAGCGTTTTTAATGATAGCATCACTTTCTTGCGTAAAATGTTCAAACTATACGTTAATAGGTATACAAGAAGTAAAACAAGAAATAAGAAACCTAAAAAATGATATGGATGCTGAAAAGATAAAAGCTGAAGATAAGCTAGCTACAGTAAAACAAGAAATCTTAGATTTAATAATAGGTATTGAATCAAAAGAAGCTGGGCTTTCATTATCAAAAGACGATGAAGCAAAACTTAAATTTCTTCTTAAACAAGTGATAAGTTATAAGTAATTATGCGGGGGGCATAAGAGAACGGAGAGTAGTAATATAATTACTTTAACTTGGAGGAAATAAAATGGAAAAAAAAGACACCAGTGTCAACGAGACTAGTCTCAACGAATATACATGGTTTTCATTTCTAGGAAATTTTTTTAAATACATAACAATGTTTATGTTTTGGCCTTTAACACTTATTTATTTATATGAAAGATGGAGAAGATCATAAAATGATTAAACAATGTTTGTTTTGTAGCAAAGAGTTTAAAACAAAACCATCACACGCAACAAGAAGAAAGTGTTGTTCTAGAGAATGTATTTCTGCTTTAAAGAAAAAAAATAGAACAAAGCAATGTCTTGTTTGTGAAAAAGACTTTGATCACAAAGGATTTCCAGATCAAAAATACTGCTCAAAAAAGTGTATGGGATTAGATCACAGAAAACCAGACAGATTCTGTATAAGATGTAAAAAATTAATAGAACACAAACTGTCAAACTTAAAATATTGTTCTAAAGAGTGTTATACAAAATCACAAGAAGGATCTACCCCACTAAATGCATTTTGGTCAACTGCTAACCAAGAAGAAAAAATCAAAAGGCTGAGAGAATCATTCGAAAAACATGTAATCAAACAAGAAGGATGCTGGAGCTGGAATGGATGCCCAAGTAAAAAATATAAAGCACTTCAATATGAAGGAAAAATTATTGGTGCTCACAGAGCTTCATGGATATTACATAAAGGACAAATTCCTGATGGAATGTATGTATGTCATACGTGTGATAATCCAGAGTGCACAAACCCAGAACATTTATTTTTAGGAACGCCAACAGATAATGTGCTTGATATGCATAAAAAAGAACGAGCAAAAGTAGCAAGAGGAGAAAAAATATATGGATCAAAATTAATAAGTGAACAGGTCATAGAAATAAAAAAACTATTGCAAAATTCTAATCTAACTTTAAAAGAAATAGGTAATATGTTTAATGTTCATACAGTAACTATATATGATATAAAACATGAAAAGACCTGGAAGCATATAGAAATACCTCCAGATCTTAATTAATTTATTAGTGACCACCAGAAAACATTGATCCAATTTTTAAAGGTAGTTTTGCAAGTCCTGTTACTGCACCAATAACTTTACCAGTAAGAGAACCAATAGCAGTTGCAACTGTATCAGTCTTGCTCCATTTTGGAATTGTTCTTTGCATATCTTTTTTAAATTGCTTTGCAACAACATCTAATCTTTTATCAAGATCTCTGTCAACTTTACGTCTTAAATCTCTAGGAGGAACTCCTCCATGTCTCTCAATAACTTTGTCTAAAGACTTACCATATTGCATAGAAATATTGTTTATTCTCTTAATATTTGCTATAACTCTTCTACGGCCAGCGGGACTCTGTGACAAATCAGGTATTGTCTTTAAAAATTGTTCTAACTCAAAATTTGAAATTCTTGCACCTAGATATTTCTTTATATCACGCATAAAAGTCTGTCTGATCTTTTCAAACTCTTGAGATTCTGGTGACTTTAAAGCTGGAATATCAAATCCAGATTCCTTTAAAAGTTCTATGTAAGCTGGAGTATCTAAACCACCTTCTAATTCAGCTAATCTATTTATGTCCATATTATTAACTTTAGCTGCATGAGATTTCTCGTCTACTTCTTTAATAAAAGGATCTGCTTTATCCCACGCTTTTGCTTCTTGTTCTGTAGCAACATGTCTTTCTTTAAATCTTTGTGCTTCTTTTTTGATTCGTAATTGCTCTATTTTCATTTTTTGTTCTGTGGTTAATCTTGGACTGCGTAATGCTTGTTGAACTTTTGTTTGCTCTTGAGTAAGTGTCTTTCTAGGCATTCCAACTTCTTCTGTTGCTCCAGTCTGTAATCCTAGTGCTTGCAGTCCAGTAGGGCTTGGAACTGGTTCTCCAGTTATACCTGATAGTGCTTGTTCAATTCCTGCTGATTCTGCACCAGCTAAATAATTTTTTACAACTACTGCTTGAAGCTCTTTTGGAAGCATAGAAATTTGTGATGCTTCTTGTTGAGGAATTCCTAATGCTTCTAATCCAGTTGTAGTTTTTTCTTGCTGTCTTCTTTGAAGTATTTTACTCATTTTATCCTGCAAAAGCAGTTGTAATCCTTGTCCAAGACCAGTTCCCATTGCTTGCCCTAGCCCTGCTGTTCTACTTTGTCCAGGTAATATTTGTATAGCCATCTCAACTCCCTATAAATATTGCAATAAAGGCAATAAATTCATTAACGAAGATGCACCTGTTCCTAATAAACCAGGAGATCCTGGCATATAACCTGTATCAAAACGAGGCTGCAATCCTAAGCCAACTTGCTGCATTCCAAATTGAGACCTTAACGCAGCTAATTGTGCTTCTAAATCTGATCCTGCTCTCCCTAGTGCTGATTGAAACGCAGAAGACATTTGTCCTCCTGCACCCATAGAAGTAAATCTTTCTGCTAATGTTGGAACTGTCTCCTCTTGAAATCTTTTTCTGGCAAGACCTTCAACACCAGAAATATCTAAACCTTCCATACCTTGTTGTAATAATTGGTCTAGTGCTGATTGCTGCTCAGGGGTAAATCTCTGAAATTGTTCTTGTCTTGGTTTATTTCCAGTCAAAAACTTAGAAAGTCCTTTACCACCAATTCCAGTTAACGCACCACCAATCGCTCCACCACCTAAAAGACCAAGAATGTTTTGCATTCCAAATGCCATAATCTTCCTTTCAAAATTTCAAAAACTCTAAAATTACGTATGTTATTGTATATGCCGCCCTATTGCTGCCTGTTATTATTGTAACATTAGTATTATCAACTGATAATTCAATATTATTTGCAGCAGTTGAAGATGCATATGGTAAAGGTAAATAACTAAATCCAGCTGGGTCTGTGGCAACACCATAAATTCGAGTAAATATAGTACTGGCATCACAAGTTATACCATGAGCAACATTTGTTGTTCCAGTATTTGGTAAAGCTCCAAAATTAATAACTTTGCGATACGTCTGCCTAAAGTCTGGTGTTGTTGAACTTTGTGATGTTAATCCAGGCAATGGAAAAAACTTCTGTCCTGTTACAAATTCTGAAGTGTCATAATAACCACTGTCTTTTACATTAAGAACAATAGCCATTGTATTAAGATTCTGATATAGACGCACTAAAAGCTCTTTAAATTCAGGGCTTGTTACTTCAACATCATATATCTCACTCGGATCCCAAACATTTGTCGTTGGTACAAACGACCCAATCTGTTCTTGTGGCATTATTGTATCCTTCCAGTTGCAGACATATTAAGAATAAAACCTTCAAGCTGAAAATCAGACTCAACAATAGCAGAATCTTCCATCTGAGCATCGCTACTATATAAACGCAATTGAACACTATCACCTTCAGTATTAAAATAAACCCTATGCCATAAAAGTTCTTGTGAAGCTTCTAGTGGAACCAAATTATAAGAATAAGTTTCTAAAACATTATTTCCTATCATTGAACCAGATGCATTTCCATATTCAATCATAGAAAGATCAGATGATGATGAAAAATAATCAACAGTAAGTTCACCGAAAGTAGTTTTTTGAACAGCAAAGTCAACAGAATCAATTGAAGTATTTCTTCCAGTTTGAGAGTAAGGATTATATCTCTTTGTTAAAATATCTATTCGCGAAACACGAGCTACCGTTCCACCACCTTCATAAACACCACCAAAAAGTGGTTCTTGAATAACTACTTGATTAGCAGAGGTTGCATCAACTTTATAAATACTTCCATTAACTCCAGTTGCACCTTGTACGTTTGTAACTTTTATAAAGTCATCTGTATTAAGATTATGATCTATAATAGTTATTGAAACTGAATTTCCACCTCCAGCTACCATATTTGTTATTTGCATAACTGGTGCATTACTTGACACATCAGCTTGTATCTTAAAAACAAATCCTTGTTGGTTTCCAGCAATAATTTGTTTAAATTGTGGCTGCAATGTACCACTTGTCCATGTAGTATTAAGACGTTCCCATGTCAATGTAGTTGAAGACCATGTTACTCCAGTTTCCTGCTCAAATAACCCAAAAGCAGTAATACAATCGTCATTTGTAGCCCATGCACCATCTTTATAGTTATATACTAATACCTTATTTGGATATGTTTCTGCATAATTATCAGAATCTGCCGTTGGAAATGTCCAGTAAACCATCTCTGTAAAATAATCACGAACTCCTGCTACTCTAAATGGCCCACTATTATCATTTCTAATTTCAAAAACTTGATCAGATATTTCATTGTCTATTCTTATAACATTTGCTCCATTACAAGCATGTATGCCAGTTGTTCCAACAGTTAAAACAACCTTATCAAACGGAACTGAAGATCTTGGAGATTCAGAACCAAGCTCAGTATTAATCTTTTGCCATACAAATGGTTGTATAGCATTTGCTGTATACGCAAGTTCCCATGTACTTCTCTCAAAATAAACAACAAGCCTGTCTTTCACAAATTCAGCACTTATTATTTCTTCTTTTGTTGGTGCATCTATCCAACCACCACCGCCTGCTCCAACCTGGTTTGGCTCATAATAAGCACTTGCATCCAATGGACTTCCATTATGAGAAAATCTACATCTATTTGGATGATGAGTATTTACTCCAACACCACCACCACCATTATTTTCAATAGTATTAAGAAGAAGTAACCTATCCTTAAAAGGAATAATCAAACGAGCAGACCTTACAAAATTAGCTCCAACAATAAAAACAGGCTGAAAAGCTGTCCACCCAGTAATACCCGTTCCATCGTAATACCACATCGGATCATCATTTGCATTTGCTGGAACAGTTGCATTGAAGTTTGTTACAAATAGAATATTTACATCGTTAGTTATACCTCTCCAATTTGCAGTATAAAAAAATTGTGCGTCTGTTCCATGAAATTGAGAGCCGGCTGTTGGGCCTATTCTCAACCAAGAACCACCTGAAAATTGATAAGCAAATTCTGTATCGAATGCTAATGATGGTCTATTGTTAGTTGTGTTTGTTTCAAAATTTGCAAATCCCATTACAGATTCATCTGGATAGAAATAGATTTGTGTATTAGGAGTTGCATCTTCAAAATCATAAACTCCTGTTGTTGTATTATATGTATATACAGTAGCTCCAGCAGAATTTGTAAGCATATCTGCTGGTACACCAAGTTGATATACAGTATATATTTCAGTACCTATTGAAAATAATTGACCTATCTTAAAAATGTTTCCTGGAACTGTACCTGTTGCATCACCATTTACATCAGTTATTCCGACAGCAGCTCCACCAGTAAGTTCAATTCTTAAACGTGAATATAATGGTTGAGTTCCAGCACCGGCCCAACCACTACCAGTAAAAGTAGATCCAAATCTTTTGCGTATTCTTCCTTCATAAAGATATGCGTTACTAAGCTTCTCAAATGCTGACTCTGGCAAAAGCCAAGGTTTGAGGTCCGTCCTTAGCCCATCTTTTATTGGAGCAATCAGGAATCTATCTTTTGCCATGTTAAATTCCTATAGCTATATAAGAAAAGTTAACACCACTTCCAGTATAAGCATTATTTCTTGTTACTTGGAACTGTGCAACAGTAAGTCCTACAACCTGTAAAACTGAATCTTGAGCTGCTCCACCTGGATAGCCTGTTGGTGTTACCTGAACAGAATATGTTGCAGTTGTAAATGCACTGTTAAATACAATAGCTCCTGAAGTAACACTTCCGTTATTTATAGTTCCTGTTCCCCAGCATAATTTCATACCAGAAGGTAATAATGTATAACCAGATGCTGCCTGATTATAAGCTGTCATTTCTATAACGTCACCAGCGTTTTCTTTTTGCCAAAAAAGACCAGTTTCACCGGTAACTGCTGAAAGTTTTGTATAAACAATAGCTTCATTTGCTGCTGGGGCTGGATCACCAGCTGATTCTGGTAATGTAACCTGTATGTGCTTACCTTCGTTTGCAGCTCCGAATGTTTCATGATCAATATCAATTAATGTTTTTAATGCTGCAAAGTTTTGTTGAATATCAGCTTGTGATTGAGATAAAAGATCGTTTGCATCTGGTATATTTTCATCGTAAGGCATTTTATTCTCCTAATTATTATGATTTTGTGTTCCAACAATACTATCAGTATAAATAGTTGATACTCGTTGACTTGATTGTTGATCAATCGTTCTTCTATTTACTAATAATTCTTGTTGTTTAAACTCAGGCATAATCATTTGCACACTTTCCATATCCATACGATCTTCAAATATTTTTTTAGCAGAACCATATGCTATATATTGTGACCACTGAGCAAGCTCTGGCATATTTCCAGCTAATAATTCAACTGGTCTTGTAGCAACTTCTAGCTCAACTCTGTATGGTTTATCTGGAATAGGTCTAAAAGTAAGTTCATTATTATAATAAAGCATACTTGTTGGTCTTCCAGCTGAATAAGGAACTGTTTGACTATTAATTTCTTCACCATTTGCAGGAGCACCAACAAAAGTAATATTGTAAGCTCCAGATGTATAATTTATTGTTCCAGCAACTCCTATGTCACCAGCAAATACTCCTGTTCCATCATTTGGAACATTCGGCACATCATAAATTGCTAAGCGAGTACTATTAGCTCCTATTGAAGTAAAGAAAACATTATTCCTTAAAATAGGAATACCATCTAATGTTCCAGTAAAGTTTGTTGTTACAGCATCTCCAGTTGCAACTTGTTTTTCACTTGATAATTTTGGCCACATATTAAAAAACTGTTGTCTATCTTGTGAATATAATTGTTTATATCCAGCAACGTAGGCATTATCGTAAACATTAGTATATTTATTTATAAAATTAGTTTCTATATCATCACCTGAATAAGTGTCTATAAAAGGAGTAAGAAAAAATTCAAGTGTTGTACGCAAAGAAAATGTTCGTAAATGCTCTGGAAAATCATACAATACAAAAGTATTTATATATTCATCTAAAGTAGCATTTGTCATTTGTGCTGTTGATGGTGTTCTTGTTAATCTTCTTACTTTAACTCTTATATTCTCAAGCGCTGAATAATCAATATCTGCCATTGCAATCCTTTCAAGCTATTTTACATCTCTTATAGCTTCATTAATCTGGCTAGTTACTTCACCTATCGGCACGACCATAGCAGTTTGATTATGCCACCATTCATTTGCAGGAACAACAAATGCACCAAACTTTCTTGTATCTATTTCAACAGTAAATGTATCATTTGCAGTTACGGTAATAGTTCCAGTTTTCTTATCAAGTTCTCTCATTCCATAATAAGAAGGAATATAAAAACGAACAATTATCCCATCAGAATAATTATGAGCGAATGTTGTTGTAATTGTTGGAACTTTTGCACTTGTTATTGCATTTATAAGACGCATTGATGGTTGAAATTGTGGATCTTCATGTGCATAGCCTGGCATTACTTCTCTCCCTTCACCTTGACACAAGTGTCCTTATAAATTATACATTTTCTACTGTTATAATTGGACTTGCATTATTAAGTTCTTCAACATCAACAAACTCTAAACTTTGAAATCCATATCGTCTTACTTTTTGTCCTACTTTCATTGATGTCTTTCCGCTTTCATCTTGCATATATTGATGGACTGGATACCAACCACTTTTATTAAGATGCTTTGCAACACCCAAAGGAATATTATACATTTTACCGTCTACCATAGTAAATTTTTCAACAGGATCTTCTTTATACTTTCTGAATACAAAACTAATTTCTCCGCCAGGAACTTCATAAAATTTAAAAATTCCTTTTACTTTTTCTCTGTCTTTATCACGTTCATACTTAAGATTTATTTTCTTTTTTGTCTCTTTGTTCTCGATCATTTTTTCTCCTTGATACTTGTATCCTTGATACTTGTGTCCTTAAAAAGAGAAGGGCATAGGAACCCTCCTCGTGAGTAGTGTATCTTTTAGTTTATGATATTAAATTCCAAAAGACTTTCCTGCTCTCCATTTAATTACATCACCATTACTTCCACCAGGACTACCAGCAGCAATTCCTGCAGTAGCACTTGTGCCAAGAATAATACCAATAAATCCAGTATTTTCTTGAGCGTCATCAAGTGATGTGTTATTTGTTGGATCAACACCAACAGGAATGACTTCTGCAAATCTATTAGTACCTAATAATAGATCACCAATTGTTAGATAGTCAAAAGCAGTGTATGCACTTGTATCTACACCAATAGAGAATGTTGAAGCATTAATTCGTGTAACTGTTACTAATACATCATTAAGTTCAGACATTCCAGAGTCATTAGGAACTTTCATTCTTACCATTTGACCTGTTACAAATCCATGATCAACTAGTGTTGTTACAACTCCAGGATTAGCTGCTGTTATGTTTGCAATATTACGTTTTCTTGGATTAAACATATTGTAAACAGTAACGTTTGGAGCAACATATCTCCAATATCCATTAGCCCCTGCAATTGCTCCTGGTGCTTGTGATAATGTATTTGCAAGTCTAAAGCTTGTGTTTGCTACTATTGTATCAATAGAAAAATCTTTTCCATTAAGGTTTGTATGAGCAGAAGATTCTATTCTTACAATGTTTCCAGTAGCAAGTGTTCCTGTATTACCAGTAGAATAAACCGGTTGTGTTGCATTTGTTCCTGCTGTAACTGCTATTGGTGCTCCAGGAGTTTTATCAGTAGAATCTATTAAAGATATTCCACGATATACTACACCATTAAATCCAATTGCAGATGTAGATCTTGAAATTACTTGTGTAGCTGCAGCATGAAAATCAAGAATCGAATCGTCATTATCCATGCCTCTTTGCCAATACCATGTTACCGAATCCCATTGAGTAGAAGCTGCAATATTTGTAAGGTTGTGAACCTCAACCCAGTCAACATCAGATCTAAGAGGTATAATCTTATCTGTGCCATCTGATGTGAAGTAACCTTGTTGAATAAGTGTATTATAAGCCATGATTGTTCCTTTCTTAGCTTAATGTGGCTCTAAGATTTATTACCCACAAGTCATTGGTTATTCTAGGAACTTCCGCAAACTTGTATCCGACTGACGCATTAAGTGCTAATGGACCATCATAAATTGGAGGTCTATATATAAATTGTGCGCTATAGCCATCTTGCTCAATACAAGCATATGCTTCCATACCAACACAAAAAATATTAAATACATCTGCACCAGCACCTGAAGAAGTTGCTGTTACTGATCCAACTGAAGATACCAAGAAACGTAAATTTCCTACTGATCCCCATTCAGATCTTAATGTAGAGCTTTGATCTGGATATTGATTCTTATGAATAAATCCAGCTGTTGCTGTTAAGTCAGATGTTAAAGAAGTATTGCACATTGCAAAATATGCATCTCGAACTGGAGCTGTACCAAACTTATCATCACCCTCAATGTTATCCATGATGGTATAAGCATCATTTCCAAGAAGTGTTCTGACTGTTGTTTCAACATCCGCTCTTGTTACTTCAGTTGGGCTATCACCGTTAACTCCAGCAACACAATCAATAGTACTTGCTGTAGCAGCCAACATATCTCGTGTTAATTGATCTTCTGTTTGACGAAGTGATACACCTAATCTCTTAGCAGCTTCGTTTAATACCATTCTGTTACTTTTATGACCTCTTTTGAGGCGGGTAGATCTTCTCAGCCTACCTCTCTATGTTTCCATAGAGTTCAGAGCACCGCATCACGGTTTCCCGTGCCTTCTCGCTTGCTTCGTTTACGGTGGCTTTCGCCTTCCGCCTTGTTGTCTCCAGCATGACCTGGTAAGAGTTTCAAGTCCATCAGAGAAGGTTTATAGACCCCATTATTTGCTGTCAACTTCTATGCTAATATGTGGCTAGGGTCTTGAGATTGCAGAGTCACTTGCTCATTAAGCAAAATGTACTTTCCGTAGAAAGACATGCGGGCATCTATGTCAACCGCGCTTAACGTATCTGCTGGAGGAGTTACTCCTGTATTTCCAAGTGGAACCATTGCGGTTGAAAGAGCATTATATCTTCTCATACGCAATGTTGTGCCGCCATTTCTTGGCATACTTTTTTTCATAGCAGCCAATTTATGAATAAGGCTAGGCACAGGCACGCTTAGCAACTTATAGCTAAAGCTTTGCTGAACTGGTGATGGTAGCAATGTTGTTGTGGTTATTGCCATTAGATTTCCTTAAGTTATAAATGAATATTTATACACCTTAAGCTGGACGAAACTTATGTACAGTCCATGGATTGGCGAAGTCCATACAGCCATAAAAGTAAAAGGTAGCGACTCTTTTATTTACGCTACGTATAAGAATAACACAGTGATATAAATTTTTGATAAAAAGAATTAAAGAGACCTGTTATATATCACACACATATATAACAGGCCATTACCTCGGAAAAAGGTTATGAAATATTAATGTCCTTTGCTTGCTTCATTCATTTCTTTCCAAAGTTGTGATTTAAGTTCTGGAGTTAATCCTTGAGCAAACATGTTTGCTTTATGTAATGGAGAATCTCCTTGTTGTGATGAAACTGCAGCAAGTGGCCTTGGTTTTAAACTATTTCTTTGAGCAAGTTCTCTATCATTATTAAAACTATCTTCTACATAAATACCAAGCTTTTTAATCATTTTATAAGCAGAGACTGCTTTTGTATAAATGTCTTGATTGCTTGCTATAGTATCAGAAAGCTCTGGCTCTAATTCACGCAACTTTTTAATATTATCTACGCTAACTACTTTATCGAAATCTGAGTATTGTGTTTTAAGTTTTGTCTCTGTTGAAGTTAACATTGCTTGTTGTTGATATCTTTTAAATTCTTCTTGTTGTTTCTTTAATTGCTTCTGAAGTTTCCTATAATGCTTACCCTCAAAAAGATCATCATCACCAATATTTATTTCAATATCATCATCAGGATTAGGCTGTTGTTCTTTTTGCTGTTGCATTCTTTTATATTCATAGAGTTCTCTTTCAAGTCTCTCTTTTTCTTCTCTTAGATTACGAAAATTTATCTGTTGCGATGATTCTTTTGGTTCTTCTTTAGGAACTTGTTGTTGTTCTACAACTTCTTCAACACTGGTGTTGACAACACTGGTGTTGTCTATACTGGTCTCGTCTATACTGGTCTCGTCTATACTGGTTTCGTCAGGCAATGGTGGCATAGCTATTTCTTTTTCTTCCATTAATTTCCCTTAATTAATTCTGGAGTATCTTTTTTTTCTCCGTTTAGTTTTTTAGCAACTTTAAAAAGAGATCCATCTGCAAACTTTAAAACCCAAGATAGTAATTCCCATTGTGAAATATCTACTTGATGCGGATTATTAGTCATAAATTTACAGGTCTCTTTATCGGGAATTACCCAGATAAACTCTAACTTATCATCTTTTTTATTATATTTATAAACAACTTGATCATAATCTGGGGTTGGGCATGAAATTCTTCCAAAAAAATAATGCCTAATAACATTCTTCATAAGGCGTTCTTTTTTTGTAATGACAATAACATAAAAATCATTAGGAAATATCTTCTTATGCTTCTCTAAACATTCAATTATTTGTGGCTCATATTTTTCTGATTGCGCTTGTGCTTGTTCTGCTGAACTATGATCATTGTAATCATCTTTTAATTGCAGTTCTCTTGAAAAAGAGCCTACTGTATTTTTCTTTTTCTTTATTTTCTTTTTTTGAGTCATTTAACTTCTTTTAGATTTTTCATTTTTAAACCTAACGCTTTTATTATATTACCTAGGTGTTCAAAATCAGTCCAATCTAAACGATACTTTTCATTAACAAGGATATGTTCAATCTGCTTCCAATCTTCTCTTAAATCACTTACCTTTTGTTCAGACTTGTATAATGATTGACCTTCTTCAAAAGGAATATTCCAGAAAGTGGTAAAATTAAAATCTAAATCTTCTTTGATTTCATCCAATAATGTATTAGTTATAAATTGAATATCTTTTGTTTTAAT
>Ga0114919_10000307_pt1 | contig 36628 bp, 25 predicted proteins | sample BlataG_FD_88682 | JGI IMG/M metagenome (GOLD analysis project Ga0114919, IMG submission 88682) | Deep subsurface microbial communities from Black Sea to uncover new lineages of life (NeLLi) - Black_00105 metaG | ecosystem: Environmental > Aquatic > Marine > Oceanic > Sediment | place: Atlantic... | reverse complement strand
TGACATTCTGCATCGGCTCCGCAACCCTGAGCACGAAGTATCAATAGCACTCGTGGGCAAATACGCCGAGCACCGCGATGCCTACAAAAGCATTTATGAGGCACTCGATCACGGAGGCATTGCAAACTACACCCAAGTCCGAGTTCAAGCGATAAAAAGTGAAGAAATCGAGCTGAACGGTGCCGAAAAGACACTCGCCGGATTCGATGCACTGATAGTGCCCGGTGGCTTTGGTGAACGTGGTGTTGAAGGGAAAGTGGAAGCTATTCAATACGCTCGAGAGCGGAATCTCCCGTTCCTGGGAATATGTCTGGGTATGCAATGTGCCGTCATCGACTTTGCCCGCAATGTTGCTGGTCTCACTGACGCACACTCAACTGAGTTTTTCCGAGACACCCCACATCCGGTCATCTGTTTAATGGACGAACAAGAGGGCGTGACAGAAAAAGGTGGCACAATGCGACTCGGGAGCCAGCCTGCCCTGCTCAGCGACGGCAGCAGATCTGCATCGGCATATGGTGTCTCTGAAATTTCAGAACGTCACCGCCACCGCTACGAATTCAATAGCAACTACAGACAACGGCTTGAAGAGGCTGGTCTTGTGATTGCTGGCACGAAGCCAGACAAAAGCCTTGTTGAAATTGTTGAAGTAGCGGATCACCCGTGGTTCGTTGCAGTACAATTTCATCCAGAATTTAAAAGCAAGCCGACAGCTGCTCATCCTCTCTTTGCTGATCTTGTTGCAGCAGCCGTGGCTCACCACGCTGGTGTAAAAACCTGACAAACACCGCACGTATTATCTCACACTCAATTCTGTTACTCGAACTACTTTGGACCCCCTCATGCCCGAACCACCAGTTCCAACAAATGATAATGGCCCTATGAAGGCCCCTCCTGCTACCTTTGAGTTTCTTGTTCAAACAATGTTTACACAGGCACTCATGGCGTTTGGAAAAATCCCAAACCCTATTACGAAAGAATCTCTCAAAAACCTTGACACTGCTCGACACTTCATCGAAATGCTGGAAATGCTTCAGAAGAAAACAGCTGGGAATCTTGCCGACGACGAGAAAAAACTCCTTGAGGAAATCCTTCATCAACTTCGCATGACATTTATGGACGAGCAGCCCAGTTAAGAATCACCCCAAGCGAAATGACCTCGGCGCACGGTGCTCTTTACACCCACAAAGACTGCCGTGAGGTCTTTGGTTATTCCATTCCCGGAGAGACAGAGATGACGGCTCAACGGCTCGATGGCCGAAAACTTGCCAAAACAATTGAGAATGACCTTGCGCCGAAAGTAGCGGCACTGACTCGTGAAATTGGCCGACCTCCTCGGCTTGTTGTTGTTCTTGTTGGAGACGTTGCCGCAAGCGCTTCATATGTGAAAAGCAAAGCAGCTGCAGCAAAACGGGTGGGAATTACAGCTGATGTCTTTTCAATCCAAGAATCAACCACAACTGCCGAGCTTGTGTCCACCGTGGAAGCTATTGGGCGGGATGAACATGGACCAGCTGATGGCATTCGTGTTCAGTTGCCGCTCCCAGATCATGTCGATGCCAGGGCCGTACTCGATGCGGTGCCTCCTGACCGTGATGTCGATGGCTTTCATCCAGTAAACGCTGGGCTTCTTTCTCAAGGACGGCCTCACTTTATTCCCTGCACTGCTGCAGGAGTTCAAAAAATGCTTCTCGACGCTGGTGTTAAGACTCGTGGTAAGCATGCTGTTATCGTTGGCCGTAGTGACATTGTGGGGAAGCCACTGGCGCTTCTTCTCGCCAGCCGTGGACCTGGTGGAGATGCAACTGTATCCGTCTGCCATAGTCATACGTCCAACCTTAAGGAAGTGACTCAACAAGCTGATATTCTTATAGCTGCTGTTGGTATTCCCCAACTTATCACGGCCGATATGGTGAAGCCCGGGGCTGTCGTGATTGATGTCGGAATAAATCGCATTTCAGACGGGGGCACAAGCCGACTCGTTGGTGACGTTGATTACGACCCCGTCGCTGACGTAGCAGAAGCCGTGTCACCAGTACCAGGAGGCGTGGGGCCTCTGACCGTTGCAATGCTTCTTGAAAACACCTTTTCCGCTGCCAAAGAGCGCAAAAAACGTTCGTTCATGGCTGAATAACCCCTGTTTTCGACTTGTTTTCACTCAGTCTCTCAGGCTACTCTCCCCCCGCCGTTCAGCGGAGTCTGCGCAAGATCAACGCTTTGCGCACATGGAATAAATCCCAAAATCATCATACCTAAATTCAGCTGGTACCAAGGAGTCATTTCGACGAAAAGATATTGAAAGATGACATGACACAACCAGTCATTTCTTGGAATTATCGATGTGACAACTTACGAGCTTTATTCATTTTTAATCCCCAATACTCCGAACTGAGTTCATGACGTATTTTCTTCGCGCTCTTCGTGATGCTTCGAAAAGCTGGCCATTGCTCCTCGCAGCATTTCTTTGTTCTGCTGGTGTAGCCGGGCTATGGGGAGCAAACATTGCAGCACTTTTCCCAGTTATCGAAGTCACTCTTAACGGGGAGTCTCTTCAGAATTGGAATGAAAAAAGAATAGCTGATGCCGAATCAAAAATTGTGAGTCACGAACAAGAGATCCAGCGACTTCATGATCGCCTCGCTGGTGGTGGCAGAGCAGAAGCAGAGCAGCAGAATATTCAAAATAAAATAGACACCCTGCTACTTCAGGATAAAGGTGATCAGGCCATCCTGACATCTGCACAATTCCTCCAGCCATGGCTCGAAAGCTACATCCCAAGAGATCCTTTTCAGACCGTACTTCTTGTGGTTGTCCTGATCGTCATCAGTACCTTCTTGAAACACTGCCTGCTCCTTACTGGCACAATGCTTGTTAGTTTTGTTGCAATGGGGATATCAAGAGACCTCAGAGTCAAGATTTTTAACAAAGCGCTTGAATTGGATCGCACACAATTCATGAAAAATGGTTCTGCTGGCTTTATGGCTCAAGTCACACACACAGCCGATATGCTGTCGGGAGGAATTACGACTACTTTCGGTGGCGCAATTACTGAGCCCTTGAAGATAGCTGCATGCTTAGGAGGAGCTTTCTGCATTTCATGGCAGTTAACACTCGCCTGCCTCACAATGGCGCCTCTTGTTGGCTTTATGATGGTTTGGCTAAACAGAAAAATGCGGAGTGCCTCGAAGAACATTCTCTCCCAAGCACTTGGTTTTCATCACGTGATGCTTGAGGCACTGAATAACGTACTCACTGTTCAGGCCTATACGATGGAATCTTTCGAGCGAGATCGGTTCCGGGACAGTACGAATCACATGATGAAAATTGGACTGCGTCACAACTTTTATCGGGCACTTGCAAATCCAATCACTGAAGTTCTTGGCATTGGAATGGTCGCAACTTCAATTGCCGTTGGGGCGTGGTTGGTCATCAATAAGGAAACCCAGATTTTCGGGGTTACCATGACAGAGCAACCAATGACTGTTCCAGGGATCATGGTCTTTTTTGGGATGCTGATTGGTGCTTCAGATCCGGTCCGAAAACTGTCTGGAGTCATAACAGGGATAAATGTGGGGATTGTCGGAGCACAATCGCTGTACCCACTTCTCGACACACCATCAAAACTAAAAGAAAAATCAAACCCGTACTATCTCCCATCACCGCATCGAGAGATTGCATTACGGAATGTCTCTTTTTCGTATGATGGAATTGACACAGTACTAAACAATGTCGATGTCGCCATTGAGTTTGGTGAACGCGTGGCAATCGTCGGACCCAACGGGGGCGGAAAGAGTACGCTCATCAACCTTATATGTCGATTTTACGATCCCACAGAAGGCACAGTTGAACTCGACAACGTTCCGCTGACAGAACTAGCAGTAAAAGATTTGCGTAGACGTATCGCAATCGTTACCCAACAAACAGAACTTTTCAACGAAACGATTTTATACAACATCCGATATGGCAGATGGGAGGCTACCGACGAAGAAATAGAAGAAGCCGCCAGAAAGGCTCGTGCTCATGACTTCATCGCCGAATTTCCTGACGGATATAAGACAAAAGTTGGCCCTAATGGTTATCGTCTCTCTGGTGGCCAGAGGCAGCGAATCGCTCTCGCTCGGGCATTCTTAAGAAATGCGGAGATACTTGTTCTCGATGAAGCCACAAGTCAAATAGATGTAGCGAGTGAAGAACTCATCCATGAGGCTCTCTCGCATTATGTCAAGAACCGAACGGTGATCATGATCACACATCGGCCAAGCACTCTTGCACTCGCCGATTCAATTTTGGAAGTCGAGCACGGACAGGTAACCAAAAGACCTGCCGCAAACTATCGAGCAGCATGACGTCACCTGTCAAACACTATCGCATATCTTGCCCTTCTGATCACATTGTTACGGTACCAGCAACGCTACTTGATGAAGAACTGATTTGCCCTCAATGTAATTCACGTTTTCTCGCTGATCTTAAGGCCAGTGTTGAATACACTGACGATCAGACTGAACGGGCTGCTTACCAATGGCTTGTAACAGCTATCGGCACAGTTGCAGTACTCGTAACAGCTGGCGTCATTGCCTTGGTATCCCAACTCTTTCGGTAGTCAACTTTCTGCACAAAAGCAGATTTCCCGCAGACATCTACCGGCCAGCACACTGACTGAGTCGTTCTTTCCACGCTGCGACGGACTGAGGTTCGTACGTTATTGGGTCAAAACTATCTCGCACCACAGACCGTACACTTCGTAAATCTAGTTTCCCATTTTCAGCAAAAATCTGCACAAGGAGATTTCCTATGGCGGTTGCCTCAACAGGACCAGCCACAACCGGACGATCTGACGCATCGGATATCATTTGGCAGAGCAATTTATTCTGAACGCCACCCCCAACAATGTGCACTCTACTCATACGGCGTCCAACAAGTCCGTCTAACTCTTGAAGGGTTCGTGACACATCTGCAGCAACGCTCTCCAAGGCTGTCCGCACCACTGCCCCAGTTGAATCCGGCACTGGCTGATTGCTTTGCTGCGCGAGTTCTCGAATTGCCTGAGGCATATCATTTGGGGCGACAAGTGACGGGTGTCCAGAATCAATTATCGTTTGTAGTGGTTTAGATTCCGCAGCTAGAGCGGTCAGTTGTTCCCAGTCCCAGTTTTTCCCAGATCTTTGCCAACTCGCTCGACATTGTTGCACGAGCCAGAGTCCACAAAGATTTTTTAACAACCTTGTTGTTCCCCCCACTCCACCCTCGTTTGTAAAATTACGAGCAAGGCACTCAGGGGTTACCAAAGGCCGATCCAATTCCGCGCCAACAAGTGCCCACGTCCCAAGACTGATGTAGCACCAGTCTGGTCGTGATGAAGGCGGTTCGAGTGCTGGGACAGCAGCTACTGCGCTGGCAGTATCATGGGAACCAGGTAGCACCACTCGCACATCTCCTAGCCCGGTATCAGATGCAATATCTGCGCGAATACTACCAATGTCATGTCCCGGTTCAGAAACCGGTCGAAATAAATCTGTAGGAAGTCCAAACCGCGTCAAAAGGTCGTTGGCCCACTGCCCGCTCTGAGGATTAAAGCACTGAGTCGTTGAAGCAATTGTTCGCTCATTGGAACGCTGTCCTGAAAGTAACCAGTGCACAAGATCTGGAATCATCAGCAACTGATCGGCCGCGTCGAGAAGTTCTGGTCGATCTCTCTTGAGAGCAAGAAGTTGATAGAGCGTATTGATTTCTATGAACTGCAAACCTGTTGCATTAAACGTTTCTTCTTTGGAAACAATTGCTTGTGCTGCTTCAATAAGACCTCTTGTGCGGGCATCTCGATAACACACCGGCTCTGATAAGAGTGCATCATTCTTTGTAATAAATGAAAAATCTACTCCCCAGGTATCCACACCGATACTCTGAATTGCCTTCTGATGCTGATCAGCAGCAACTCGTAACCCATCTAAAACACCACTCCAGAGACCAACAAAGTCCCAGACAAGATGGCCGCCAAAGGAGACTGGTCCATTTTCAAATCGATGGAGCTCTTTTAATTCGAGCAGCCTTCCATCAAAAGCACCTGAAACAATGCGACCGCCAGAAGCTCCAAGATCAACCGCTAACGCAACTTCTCGTGCCATTCTTCCCCGCCTTCAAAGACCTGCAACCGTACTTACTTTTAAAACAATACTACCAAAAGTTTAGATGCCGCCACCTTGCTCAAATTGACTCAAGTGCAACCCACACTCTGTTTGAGAGTCCACCTTCGTTGGGTCAAAATAGTGCCTACAGTTTGGCAAATTATATTTCATCATATACTCCGAAATATCGTCCTCCGTCCAATTGAATAAGGGCGACACCTTGAGAATACCTCTTGCATCCATAGCAACAATTCCAAGCTTCTGTCGAAATTTTGTTTCTTCCTTACGAATGCCACTAATCCAAATTTCCGGCTGCAAATCTTCTAATGCGCGTTGAAAAGGTTCGAGTTTGACTTGATATTTGAAATCTTCAAACTCAGGATTGTCTGGCACACCAAAGTTTGCTCCGTGCACCGCCTCTCGCCTAGAACATGACATAACCGGGTTATAGACGTGAATATTCAGCCCAAGTTTTTGTATGAGTTCCTCAGCAACTACATACGCATCCTTTAAATTGTATCCACTGTCAACCCAAACTACGGGCACACTTTGTCTTACTTGGGTGACCATATGCAGGGTCACTGCCGAATTAAACCCAAAGCTTGTTGTTACTACTGTTTTTTTATTTTGGTCGAGTGCCCATTCGATCACTTCTTTTGAAGACTTTTTTCCTAGCTGACGGTTGATGTCAGCTAGTTCGGCATCACTTAACTGCATAGTAAAAACTCACAAGTCTTTTTTATTGCAGGCTGACAGCCAACCTCACAATGAAAATTTTCATCTATAAAATACTGGCCTTTACGCTTCCAGACTACCCAAAAAATAATGAGATCGTCATTGAAAAAGGACTGGGCTCGATTATTGCTTTTTTCGATTGAGCCGATATTTCCCTTGAGGCATCTTCGGCAGAACAGAACCTGATTGCTCACCATGTTTTAAGATACACACACTCAAAGAAGAATCCGATAGCTTGATTAGCGGTAATTAATGCAAGTGTGCAATGGCAGCAAAACGAGGGAAACTATTCCGGATCCACATACCAACGACGAAAAGTTTATCTATAGTGAGAGTGATCTTATTAAGCGAACTATAGAGAGGGCATTTTTTGAAAGGACATTTGCTTCATGCAAAAAAGTCGTTTATTGCTTCAACAAGGACCCTTTCATTGAAATCAAATTTGAAATACTTCAAGTATATTCCTTAATGGGTGGCAGATATTTTCATGTTATCAACATGATACCACTTGCCACCGAGGCGCCGTCCCTGACACGGAAATACATCCTCCGCGACTAGGTGCTGTACAAGGAATAAGATGTGGCCTTGCGATGAACTCTTAGTAATCCTCAAAACATTTTTATACTGTGACGCCTGTCAAGGTCTTCACTTTCTGAAGAAGTTCGCTCGCTTTAAACGGCATCGTAACAACCTGCCGCAGGTCATCCTCAACAGCCTCTTCCACTATTTCTGACTGACGAGCACTTGTGATGAGCAGTGCTGGTATCTTCCTTAAATATGGATCAGGGGCTAATGCATTGAATACCGTTACTGCATCATGACCAAGCACCTGACTACTCAGCAGAAGAATATCCGCCGGGGCAGGCACCGATTCAAACCGAGTGAGCGCTCGCTTTGGATTTTCAGTCACAAGGACACGAAAACCCTGTTTAGAAAAAAATTGCCGCAAAGAGTCTTGTGACTTCCCAGAGACCTCAACAACCATGATTCTCGGCTTATCAGAGGTTTTTAGTTCGGCGTCTTTCGTGCTCGAGACCTGCCTCACTTTTTTCTTTTCCGGCAGATCTGGCGTGATAGTCGATTCGTCTTCAGCACATCGCAGCTGTATTGGCTTGAGTGCTTCTTGTACTTCTAGCACCGTCTGAAAACGACGTTTGGGTTTGAGGCTGAGCATTTTGTTCACAACATCTACCAAATCACGCGGTAGATGCGGAGCGACCCTTCCGAGTGGTTCGATCTCTGCATATCGTTTTGGATCAGCTCTTACTTCTCGATCACGTGATTCGCTGAAAGGTGAACGCCCAGAAAATATGAGATACAGAAGAGCTCCAAGAAAAAACACATCGCTCCGCACATCATCACCACGAACACCCCCCGCAGCTTCAAGCGCAGCGTACTCAACGGTGCGTAGCTTCCCGATCTCATCAGTTTTTTTTGATTTGGTCTCTGAAAAACTCGCAAGGCCAAAGTCAACAAGCTTTGCTTGACCCTTCGAAGAAACGAGCACATTGGATGCTTTTAAGTCTCGATGCGTAACACCTTCACCATGAGCGTAGACCAAAGCATCAATTAGCTGTACTGCCAGGTCGAGAGCACAGGTTAGGTCGAGCCCTTTCCGAATCTTTACTAATTCTCGAAGAGTTTGTCCTTCAACAAACTCCATTGTGATGAAGCTGCTGACACCCTCTTTCCCTACTTCTTCAATGCGGACAATCCCTGGATGCCTTAGCATCAATCCCATGCGACCCTCTCGCAAGAAAAGCTCACCCTTGATTTCATCAGCGGAAAAACGTTTTCGCAGAACTTTCACCGCAAGAATTTCTTGGTTGTCCTGTGCGATAGCACGGTACACTCGCGCAAATGAGCCAGCACCTGCCTGATAAAGGACTTTTGTTCGACCATAAAAAAAGCCATTTCGGTAGCCGTTCCGAAGACGCTCCCATTGGAAACCAGTGAGCAATTCTCTTCGCACACAGGCTGAACCAAATTGCTCCAGCGAAGCATCATGAGAGCCTAGCTCCCGCCATAAACCCGGCATTTCAGCCGCATCTATGAGGCCAAGCTCCAGTGCGGTCGTGGCAACTTCTTCGGTTGTGAGATCCTGCATGAAAAAAATCCTTAACCAATAATACCTTGGTCATCGGATCAATGCCGGAAAATACTTTCCTAATTTGCCTTACCGTCCTGTTTTTCAGCCAAAACCCGAACTGGTGAAGCAGCCCCTCTAGAGCACACCATCGGCACCCTGCTACAAGCCCTATTCACGCTTTGTCACACTGGCATGCCGGGACATCAAGGGAGCCCATTTGTGGTTTTACACCAACCCAGAAAACCTGGTCAGAACAGCCGGTCACTGGTGGTCATCCATGTCCTTTCGAGGTTGATTGTTTCACTTACACAACGTTCTTTTCCTCACTTATTCAATTCCAAGACACGACTACACTTCGTGTCATACCAGATCAACTGCATGCGAAACTCAATCTGTAGCAATATCTTCAGAATGACTTCTCGTGCCATAGAGATTCGGGCTTCATTCCACCGGACGGACACTCTTCTATACCTCGTACTTTCTGTTTTACTGAGTCTCGTTCTCCAACGCGTTACGATTGGATCTGGACTGCAGGAAAACTTTGATGGCCCCGAAACAGCAACCGTAGTAGCACCCTCTCCGGGCCTGCGAGTCCTACAACAGCGCATTGAAAAGGTTGATACCACTGGCCACAGTTGTGAAACCATTGTTCTCCAGACTGATCGGACGACCCTGAGTCGTATACTGTTCTCTATTCCTGAATCTGCGATCATCGATGAATTCTTGGCACACGTTCGGCTTCGGTGCGACCACCCGTCTGCTCGGCTTGCCTGTCAAATCGTGTTGCCTTCAGTTCAATCTCAAGATGGGCAACCGATTCATATTTTTGTCTCAGGATCACCATCGACAACCACATTACGCTGGCAGTCTCTTGCTATCGAAAATCTTCCTTCTATTCTTCGGTCGCAACTACCTGCACTACGAGCACAGTATGGGCCTCAAATGAGTCTCGATGGTGCAACGATTTGTGGGCTGGCTGTGGAAATACCACTTGGAATAAGTCGCTGCACAGTATCGATCGACGACATATCGATCAGTGGATTAATTACAGCATCAGGTCCAAAAACAATAACACAATCGCCCTCAATGCTACATCAACAGGATGTTCAAAACATTACCAAGGCAACCACGACCGAACACGCTGGCCTTGTTCGTGGTGTACTCGAAGTCGATGGTAAACCATTCTTCCCTCGTGCAATCGAGCATCGAGGTGAGCCGCTGACTGCTCTGGCTCAATTGGGTTTCAATTGTATCCAACTGCATGAGCCCGCCTCAACAACTCTTTTGGCTGAAGCTGAACAAGCTGGAATCTGGATTATCTGCCCTCCTCCAACCCTGCCAGATGTTGACCTCACAGAACCCGAAAAACTCCCAGCTTTTTCTGAGAAATGGAACCGTGTACTCCTTTGGGATATGGGTCGTTCACTCTCATCCGAGGATATTCCTCGTTTTGCTGAACAAGTGAGACGCTTACGAATTTGTGATCGACGCCAAGGAAGGCCCATCATTGCGTCAGCAGATTCCGGACTACGTGAAATCTCTCGACATCTCGACATGCTTGTTGCACATCGTGCCGTACTCGGGACTAGTCTTGAGCTGGCGAACTACCTCACGTGGCTTCAGCAACGACCACGGCTTGCCAGACCTGGCACGCCACTGCTGGCTACGCTTGCCACGGAGGTAGACTCTCGAACTGCTAAACAAGCAGCATTGCTTTCAGGGACGGGTAACAATGGGCTGCCAGTTGACGAGGAAAGTCTCCTGGGCGCCGCCTTCACAGCGATTGCAGCTGGAAGCCGCGGCATTTTGTTTCGTTCAGCCCGACCACTCAACGGAACTGACAACGAAACTGTCACACGAGCTACTGCGGTACAGACGGTCAACCTTGAACTCGAAACAATCTCTGCGTGGGGAGCCAGTGGTCGATTTACAGCCGATGCAGAAACAAGTGATCCGGAAGTGCGAGCAATGGTGATTGAAGCATCTCGCTCTCGAGTCGTCCTCATCTGGCGTTCCGTACAGGGCGGTCAAATTATGGCCCGGCATTACCGTGGTGACATTCCACGACACGAACAGCCTCTCAATATTTTAATCCCTGGCATACCAGAGGCACACCGGCCTTGGGAAATTACTCACAGCACCTTAAGGCCATTGCAACACCGCAGAGTGACTGGTGGTGTTGCGATGACACTTGATAACTTCCACGCTGCTGCCGTCATTTTGATTAGCAACGATCCATCTGCTATAGCTCATGTCCAGGAACTTGTACGTCGCAATGCACCAACTGCAGCCCTGCTCGCCCGCGCTCAAGCAGCCAATGCAATTGCCCGTACAAGTCGACTTGCTGCAGAGCTTCCACCGAAGGCTCTTGGTCATTTTCCGGTAACTGAAATGATTACTGAAGCTCAACAAGAAGCCCAATATGCCGAAGCGATGATTGCTCAGGATCCAACCGCTGCTGTGAAAAAACTTGAGCGATCGCGTGCTATAGCAGGACAACTAGAGCGTCTGTTTTGGGAGCGAGGAGTAACTGCAACAGGCTCTATGGTTGCAAGTCCTCTCACGACTTCTTCTGCAACACTGTCAGACCACTGGAGAATGATCGAGGCATTGCAATCGACAAATGCGGGCATTAATTTGCTAAAAGGCGGCCACATGGAAGAGATCAACACGTTGTCCAGCACCGGGTGGCGACACTTTGTAAGGCCGACGGATCAAGTCAAAGGCTCCGTAGAGCTTTCAACCCGTGCGCCTGCTGACGGCCAGAGAAGCTTAAGGATCTTCGCAACCGCGAACAACTCTGAAGAAGCACCCGTTGTTATCGAGACTCCTCCAATTTGGATTACAACACCCCCTATCAATGCAGCTGCTGGTACCCTGTTAGAGATTGTGGCAAAGGTTCGCGTGCCAAACCCTATCGAAGGATCCGTTGATGGCCTCCTTGTTTTTGATTCGTATGGTGGTCCAGCTTTGGCTGAGCGAGTGAACAAAACAGAAAGCTGGCGGCGACTCGTGCTTTACCGAATTGTCCCCCCTGCCCAACCCGGTAGCGATGGATCACCCGGCGAGCCCCCCCCACTCACCGTCACTTTTGCATTAACTGGCCTTGGCGAAGCTCAGATTGACTCTGTATCAGTCAAACCTCTTACACGGGGCTCCGTTGGACCATCAGTCACCCAGATCACTTCTGGAAATCCAAACTTTCCAAAACCTGATGAGATTCTCCAGAAAAATCAGGTTCAGGCAGTCCCAGCGATGACGACACAACCCAATCCACCAGAGCCAACATCGGCGTGGCCAGGAATGAGTCTCGAATGGCCCAAGATGCTTCCGTTTAAAGCACCGGAAACAGCACCACCACAGGGTCCGTCTGGTAGTACTATTGATCCATTTAAGCGAGCTCGAGGCACCCCCTCGAAACAACCGTAAATAATTGCTGCTTATTCACTATATTTTTATTTCTGTGAATGAGATTTTCAAGAAATCAATAGACACTTTGGACCACTGATATGCACACACCATCCTCGTGCTGCCAGAACAAAAATTCTGCAAAAACGACATCCTCGTTGCCGGACACGGGCAGTGGCTACTTCTGTCCAATGTGCCCCGAAGTCTTCTCTGCATCACCAGGCTCGTGCCCCCAGTGTGGAATGCCTCTCGAGACAACAAGCCCGCAGAATGCGATACCAACTGAAGAAATTACGCTGCTTGGCATTCGCGAATTTCTATACGGAATCATACTCTCTGTCCCCATCCTGCTCTTGGCAATGGCACCAATGTTTGGGCTATCAGTTGAGGCTTGGATCGACCCACACATCAATCAGTTTCTGCAACTCATTCTCACGAGTCTTGTCATCGCGACATGCGGCCGTTCGATTGTTTCTCGTGGTATTCGTAGCATCGCTACAGGCAATCTCAACATGTTTACGCTGATTACTATCGGCGTCAGTGCTGCCTATGGATTTAGCCTCCTAGCTACGCTTCTACCTACTTTTTTTCCTGATTCATTTCGGAATCCAAAAACTGGCTTAGTTCATACTTTCTTTGACGCAGCGGCAATGATTATTGTACTTGTCCATCTAGGACAAGCACTAGAGAGCCAAGCACGATCAAAAACTGGTGCTGAGCTTCGATCACTCGTGTCACTTGCTCCAATGACTGCGCGAGTCGTACTCGAAAATGGTGAACATGATGTACCACTGAGTACCGTTCATCCGGGAGACCACCTACGAGTTCGGCCAGGCGAGACTATTCCTGTCGACGGAACACTCTTAGACGGGGCAAGCCATGTGGATGAATCCTTGTTAACAGGCGAGCCATCACCCGTAGAAAAGAAAAAAGGTGACGAGGTCATTGCAGGAACAAAAAATGGTAGAGGTAGCTTCATTCTCCTTGCAGAAAAAACTGGTTCTGAAACCCTCTTATCGCGAATCATTACACTCGTTGGTTCAGCCCAAAGAAGCAAAGCACCTATACAAAGAATGGCTGATAGCGTGGCCAGCATATTCACACCAATTGTGCTGGCCATTGCACTCGGGACATTCACCGGATGGTTTTTCCTAGGCCCTCAGCCTCGTCTCGCACATGCGATCGTCTCAAGTGTTTCAGTTCTGGTGATTGCATGCCCATGCGCCATCGGCCTGGCGACACCAATGTCAATTATTGTCGGTATTGGTCGCGCAGCCAGCGAAGGTGTCCTGTTCAAAGACGCCGAATCTCTTGAGGCACTTGGGCAAAGCAAGAGCCTCATGATTGATAAAACCGGAACAATCACAGAAGGGCAGCCAACTGTTACTGACATCGTATTATTCAGCAATCAATCTGAAGAAGAGATTCTGCTGCTGGCAACCGCGGTTGAACTTGGCAGTGAACATCCACTTGCCACTGCAATCTGCCAAGCAGCTCGCGAACGAAACCTTGAGGTACTCAGCAATGCTGACACGTTTCTCTCGACGCCCGGATCTGGTGTACAGGGAACTGTATCGGGTAAGACCATTGCCCTAGGTAATGAAGCCTTTCTCAAACAACAGAACGTACCCGCAAGTGAACTGAATGAATTTCGAAGGGCGGCAGATCCTTTACGGGCAAGCGGGAAAACAATCACCGGGGTAGTGGTCAATTCGCACGTGGCCGGCCTATTCGCCGTTACGGACCCTGTAAAAAAATCTGCGTGCACAGCGATCGGGCAGCTAAAGCAACTAGGACTTCAAATCACAATGCTGACTGGAGACCATTCTGATAACGCTGGCGTTATTGCACGGTCAGTCGGCATCGAGCACTACGAGGCTGGACTTACTCCACAGGAGAAATATCAGTTTATTACTGAAAAGCATTCCAAAGGTGAACAGACCATAATGGTTGGTGATGGAGTGAATGATGCCCCGGCTCTTGCTGCTGCCACGATCGGCGTCGCTATGGGAACAGGAAGCGATGTGGCTATCGAAACTGCGAACGTTACTCTTATGCGAGGCGATCTCCAGGCGCTTCCGTATTCCATTCAATTAAGCCGCTTAGTTTTGTTGAACATCCGGCAAAATCTATTTCTTGCATTTTTTTATAATGCACTGAGTATCCCGCTCGCAGCAGGTATTCTTGTACCTGCATTCGGCTCAAGCTGGCATATAAGCCCAATCTTTGCAGCTGCTGCGATGAGTTTGAGCAGTGCATCTGTTGTTGTAAATGCCCTGCGACTGCGAACAGAACGAATCTCAATGCAGGCTTTTTAGAAACACGTTTTAGCGCGCTCTACTTTTATAACTGCGATAGGCTGATCGCTTTTGTTGCCGGCGGATTTCATAGGCTTCTCGTCTCTCAACTAACTGCATGACTCTCGCTGAGTTCACAACATAGACGGACGGATCATCGATAACAAATGGTGTTGACCACGTTGTACCGTCATTCAGATTACAGGAGTTGAAAAAGAAAGAATTCAGTCTTTCAGCACGAAAACCGTATGGAAATTGGCTCGTTAAATGATCTTGAGAAGTAAGATCATCAACACCCTGATGAGCAAAATAATGAACTTGGCCATCAGGTGAGAGTGACATTCCTAGCGTCCACCAACCAAACTGGTCAGCTGAGATATCTTTTACTGGAAAATCAATTCCACGACGATCTCCACGCACCTTAATAAGTGCTGAATCACTTTCTACACCTCGAGACGTTTCACTACGAAAGTGAATCCACATGCCCGGCCAGTAGGGCTCAACAACCGACGAACTACCAGATGCAAAAAATCCTCTATTTGGTTCAAGCGTCGTTGTGCGAACACCCATCCGAATACCAAAATGAGGCCCACTACGATTTTCCCATTCCTCTGCGGGCGGCAACCAAATACGAACAACACAACTAGGAACTTCACGCACGGGGATTTGTGACCCAAGCCTTGTGGTAATTCCACAGATCAGATCATCCTGCTGCACGGTTCTGGAATATGTCCCTGGAACACCCGAATGCAGTGTTCGCACAAGGAGTGCGTGGTTGCTTTCGGGCAACCCGTTCGGAGGAGTTTTAATAACTTTCAGAAGATCGGGCTGGCCTCGTTCGGGGCCTTCCTGCATTCTTCTGTTCCCTGAAAAAGCCAGTGGCCCACGTGCCTGGCCGTCTTCCTCCCGCGAGCTTTTTGGATGATTGTGATAAAATTTCCAGCCGTCTTCTTCGAATGTATCTCCAAGAAAATCAATCTTGGACCCACTGCCCGGGACCGGAACTGCTGAAACTGATGAAGAGTAGTCGAATGCAAGCACATCAGCAGCAAAACAACCAACGATACCAAGTGCGATATATCGAGATAGAGCGTATTTCATGATTCTCATTAGTGGTAGTTGAGGAACATCTAGGGCAGTGCAACTGACGAGCACATACATTAAATACTGTCGACAAAAACGACAGCTCAGAACAGTGACGGAACAACGAACGTTTCTGTCCGTACAACTTGTGCAAGCCAACCAGATCCTGATGAATTCAAAGAAAATTTCTCAGATCAGTGAAGCACGTGCCCGCGTTGTGTGCTGCGGGCGAGCCTGTCGAGATCATGGAGCGATGTGATGCAGCGTTCGGCTAACTGGCTTTCTGAAAGACTCTCTACTTCTTCGGCTGTAATAACTGCACCAAATTCCAGCCGAATTCGACCTGGACAAGGCACCAGTCGGGAACGTGGCCAACATTCATAAGCCCCAACAATGACGACCGGAACTATGGGAACACCGGCCCGCTTCGCCAGCAACGCAAAACCTTTTTTCATATCACCGAGCTGACCAGATGCCGTCCTGGTCCCTTCTGGAAAAACAATGACAGCAGCCCCTGTTCGTAGTCTCTGGATCACGGTCCTCATTGCAGTAACGGTTGAAGCATTTCGATCAATTGGAACGGCACCAAGTGCGGCAATCACACTCGCAAATGGACCAAATGTGAAAAGACTACTCCGAGCGAGACTCGAGAGTCGCCGGTTCGTGGCGAGACCGAGCAACAGTGGATCAAGGAGACTCTGGTGACTCGAGAGAACCAACAGACCACCAGTTTTTGGTAGACGCTCCACCATTCTGAGACGAAAGCCAAACAGTGCTACACCGAACGTACGAGAGAGAAACCACAATGAGTCATAAAGCCATCGGCCCCACCATTCTTGGTGACTCTCTATTTTCTTGACAATCTTAGAGACCGATGACTTGTCGCCAGCTGTTGTTTCATTTTTTTTGAAAAAACTCATCGGCACTTTGTCTTGGGTTCTAATCTGACGTAAGACCACGATCGTGCGCTAATCCTAAAACCTGCTCAACGACTTTTTCGAGAGATAGGCCGTCTGTGTTGATAATAATTGCATCCTTCGCAGCTTCCATAGCCCCAACTGGACGTTCTCTATCTCCTTGATCTCGCTCTATCTGACTGTGCAAAATCTCGTTCATCGATCGACTTTTATCACCCTGCTCAACTCTCTCATGATACCGCCGTGCCGCACGCGCTGATGGCGATGCGTCGAGATAAATTTTCAATTCTGCATGAGGAAATACAACCGTACCTTGATCACGCCCTTCGGTAACCAGATTAAACTTTTTCGATAAGCCTCGCTGCATTTTTTTCATTTCTTCACGTACAGAAGGAGCATCTGCGACAGATCGAGTAGCTGTGGTCACATGATCGACGCGTATTTCTGCTGAGACATTTTTACCGTTCAAGAAAACAGAGTCATGAGCAAATTGAATATCAAGGCTTGCTGCCAGCTCTGCCAACTCGTTTTCATTCTCAAGGGGTACATCCCGCTTGAGTGCCGCCAGAGCAACGGCTCTATACATTGCGCCAGTATCCATGTGGCACCAGCCCAGCCGATCGGCAAGCAGTCTTGCTGTAGAACTTTTCCCTGCACCAGCAGGCCCATCAAGCGTGATGATTCTCACAAAAAATAATCTCCAAATCGACCAACTCGTAGCGACGCAGTGGGTACTCAATAGCTTTTTCGTCAACAATGAGACCAGTATCGTTGGCTCTTTGCGATTCATACACTCCACCATTCCAGCGAACACAATGAATCTTGCGGCTGAAGTGAAGCCTCATCCTGCTCTCTTGGCCGTATGATTCAAGCAACCGAAGATGCAGACCATCTCCCGAGGAATCATTACTGAGAGTCGCGGCAGATACTAGACGAACGTTAGAGGGTAGCCTCAGTGGCGACTGGGGCACCTGAAGTGACTCTGTTGCAGCCCAAGCAAACCCCGAGTCAATTGCGTGAGGTAAATCAATACCGATCGCAAGTTGAAACGCATGAGCATGCGTTCCACAGTCTGTCGTTAACACTGTATCGAGAGTGTGCGAACTACTCCGCACATGCCAAGGATGACAACCAGTAAAAATCTGTAGCCCGCTGCTTTTCACCGGCGACAATTGTTTTTCGCCCTGACGTGCTACCCCACCCCCATCGCTCACGAGAGAAAGAAGCAGAGGCGAAAAAACACGCTGACGTTCAGTCTCGACAAATTGCGTCTGGACATTCCGAAAAAGATCACAAAAATCATTCTCATTCCATGCGAATCGACATGTAAAAAATCGGCTCAAGGCGTCACGTGAAGAGGATACAAGCGACTGCAGTTCTTCCGTTGGCTCAATAACTATTGATAGTGATACCGCGGACTCGTCCAACACAAACTGTATTTTCTGAGAGAATCTTGCGAGCACAGAACCTTTCCCATGGATCAACGTGCCATGGCTTTCAATACCATCTTCGCAGCGATCAACTCGATCGGCCACCATCGCTGAATACTGAATGTCTGAGGAGGAAGATCCAGGCTGATCCCAACGAAGAGCGAGTTGTTGCGACAGTCGATTTTGACCATCCTCTTGACTACGAATTGATACGATACCACCAGTTTGCTGATGCACCCTGACGACCAGACTCTTGCTACGCAACGTCAAAACGTCTTGAGTTTTCTGCCGTTTCGGCAACCAATTCCGAAGGAAGGATTTTCCCCATCGTCGAGAAGCGTTCTCGGAAGTGCTTGCAGTGCCAGGATCTTGAAGCACCTCTTCGTTGTTGCAATAGGAATGTAAAATATTTCGATATTTGCTCTGGTCGTCTACAAACCGGCACGACTCGACCGAAATAATTTCCGACTGTGACATAGAGCTGGTTTCAGTTTTACTGCAATGAGCAACGCTGGAGACCTTCGTATCAGGCGAAAGGCCAACACGAAATCCATCGTGTTCAAATGAAACCGGGAAAGAAAGATCATTAGTTTCGTTAAGCAGTGTTTCTGCCGTACAAAATCGACCAAAAACATTCGTCCATGATGCGGCTCGACGAAGTAATTCAAACCATGGACTCACAGTACCTGCATGGTGACAAAACATCATCAAAACCATATGGTCATGGTCCATGGCATCGCTCAATGTCGAACTTAAGGAAAGCACAGCTGCAGAACTACGAGCATCGATCATTTTTGGCTCAAGTGCGTCAAGCTGATCTTCACTTTCATTTTTCCACTTGAATCGTGCTGCTCCGGCAGATGGCAGAGGGAATCCATCGAAGCTTGACCACAACACACCTTGATACCCGAGCCGCTGCAAAACCGGCAAAAAGATAGGAGCACGTGGCCCTGCATGGCAACCAAATATCTGCGGAAGAACACCGGCAGCCTTCTGCCATGCAGTCCTTCCTTCAGCCACTTCGCGATCAAGTTGCTCGGGTGACACCAGAGCAAAAGGAAGATTCCCGGATATGCTACCGAGCACAGACAGAGAGCCGTCGGCAACCCTGTCTCGTATTAAGTCAGAAATCTTCGAAAACGATTTATCAAAACAATTGACCGCCTTTGTATCAGCCAATAACGATATCGGCACCGGAGACTCCAATTCGCTTTTGAGCGTTGCCATCGAGTTTCCTGAAAAAAGAACCAGATCGAGGCACCAGCATTCCACTGGGTAAAAGTGATCTCGTGCCGCCTCAAGGCACTGGAATGCTTGAGTCAGTTTCTCTCGTGCGAGTACTGAATCATCTTTTCTCCAAGCTCTTGCTGCTTCAACAACGACTTCTGAAAAACCAGTTTGATCCAGATGCGTATCAGATCGCATTCGACTTGCTAGCCGTTCAAAAAGTAAAACCGTTAGACCGAGTGAACGAAAGTCCTCGACAAAAGAGGCCTGCCATGCAGATAATGTTTCAAGCCCCCTGCTAGTTGAAGAATCAGTCGTCATCTCCGAAGAACATGCCTCAAGCACTTCTGAGAGAAATGATTCAGAAGTACCTTGATGAAGAAAACTTTGTTCTGCAACGAATGGTGGGGAAGCCCCGGTCGCAAATCTTTCGGAGAGTCCTTCCGGGACAATGCCTACTATCTTGCCTTCACGGGTCCACGGTACGTCAACACTCGCCCAGCCAGGAAGTCCGTTAGATTCACAAATAATTGAAGGATGCCACGCAACTGTCCACGCGCTAAGAATTGCCGACGCATCATCGTTTTCAATCCATTCAGACAAATCTTCAAGGGAATGACATGGAAGGAAAACTGCCACTTCAAGTTGCGAGTATTGTTCGGAATTATTCATATCAAACTGTCAGTTCTTGAAAGACTGCCCCTCAACTGTCGAAAAACACACACTAAGCACCTCTTTATCTTGTAATGCCGAAAATGTGGGAAATGAAATGTAGTCTATTTTTCGCCGATACGCTCTGTCCTGCCGGCCGTTTTGACACAATGTAACGGGATTGTTTTGTCACCGTTTGACACTAGAAAACACGAACCCATACAGTTTCTGTATGGTATCCTTCCTGAGTGTAAACTTCAGTTGATAGATGTTCTGATTCCCATTCGATGGTGGGACAGCTTTCCTTTCCAGTAATTTGTGAAAAAACGGTTGCGGCATGGCACGCTCGCGAAACGTCTGGGGTATCGATATTGGCAAGTGTGGGCTGAAAGCCCTCCGCTGTAGCCGTTCCTCAGATTCAGAAAAACTTGTTGCTGATGCTTTTGATTACATCGAATATCCGATGCTACTTACACAGCCTGAAGCTGACCCCGGAGAGCTTGTCCGAGATGCCGTAGAGGAATTCCTCAGTCGTAATGACATTGTCGGAGACACGATCGCAGTTTCAGTTCCGGGCCAGGCGGGGCTTAGCAAGTTCATTAAATTGCCTCCTGTTGAAGCAAGTAAGATTCCGGATATCGTTACCTATGAAGCTCGACAACAAATTCCGTTTCCTCTCGAACAGGTAATCTGGAGCTGGCAAAGACTCGAGGGCGGAATCGAGGAAAGCGGTTTTGTGATTGATGCCGAAATCGCACTTTTCGCAATGAAGCGCGATCAGGTTGCAAAGGCTATTGAGCCATTTAAGGACGCTGATATCGAAATCGACATCCTGCAACTGAGCCCAGTCTCATTAGCTAATGTCGTCATGTTTGATCAACTTCCAAAGCCAAGCGAAGTTGATCCGGATGCCCCCCCTCCGTCAATCGTCTTAGCCTCAATGGGTGTAGATTCGACAGACCTCGTCATTACTAATGGGCTAAAAATTTGGCAGCGAACAATGCCTATTGGAGGCAGCAACTTCACTCGGGCACTCGTTCAGGGAATGCGGATGACATTCCCAAAGGCAGAAAACCTGAAGCGCAATGCCGCACGGGCCGACGATCCGAAAAAAGTGTTCCAAACTTTGAGACCTGTGTTCAATGAATTTGCCAGTGAGTTACAGCGATCCCTGAATTACTTCACTGGACAGGATCGTACTGCGAAAATTGGGCAGGTTCTGCTTGTTGGTAATGCTGCAAAACTTCGTGGACTCAGCGACTTTCTTGCCAAACAACTCCAACTTGAAGTGCACCGGTTGCGAGAATTTAAGGGACTTGAGGGAGACCCTGTATTACAAACTCCTGCATTCCGTGAAAACCAATTGGCCTTTGCAACTGTTTATGGATTAGCACTGCAAGGATTGGGTGTCGCGGGCATACGAACTAACCTCTTGCCAAGCGACGTCACACGGGATCGTTTAATACATGCCAAGAAACCTTGGGCTGTTGCTGCCATGTTGGGCCTTTTGGTTGCAGCACTCATTAATTTCTTGGGCATATATGTTGCCTGGAGCAGCTTCTCTGAGAGTCTTTTCGCAAACGCCTTTACACAAATTGATTCAGTAGTTGCAAAGTCATCGCAAATTCAAAGCCGTCTTGAGCAGGCTCAGTCAGAACGCCTCGGGATTCTCGAGACTCAACAACGATTCATTCGCATTAAGGACCGGCGTTTTCAGACGCTGGAATTAATTCGAGCAATTGAGGCGATGACTCCCCGTAATGAACCAGAAAAAACAGATGGGGTACTTCGAGATGAAATGAAGGAGGCCGAGGCCGCCCTCGCAGCAGAGGAAGCCAGGGCAGCACCAACTACTGCCGCCCTCAAACCAACTATTCCTATTTCAATTAACTACGACGAACTCCATATAGACTCTTTGGACTGCCAGTTTTTTGAAGACCTCTCTACTTGGTTTGAGCCAATTGAAGAGGATTGGAGAAGCACAATCGCTGCAGCAAAATTTGAAAGTGATAATGAAGAGGAGCAGGCCTCTATGGCTAACCCGTCGGATGAAGACGAGGCGGAACAACCGAACTCTGAAGCTGGTGGTGAAAGTAATGAGGGCATGGATGACGTTGAATATGAACCAGAGGAAGAGGAGAATGAGCCACAAAGTCCTACGGGTAAAGGTTGGGTAATTCAAATCGTAGGACATCATTTTCACAATGAGGATTATCACGCACCATTTGAAGGCAGAACCTACCTCCGGACAACATTTATCGAATCTCTCTTGGGTGAAAGAGGAGAGATCGTAACGGTAGCTGCTGGTCCAATGGCTGGAGAAAAAGTTTTGCCAAAAGACATTGGCATTGTCTTTCCGGCAATCATCGAGTCCAACCCTATTGAAGACTACTGGGTGTCAACGGCTGTCGACAGTGTTGGTGACGATGGCATGGGCATGGGGCCAAGCAGACGACCGTCCAGAGGGCTTGATGGAGGGCTGGCAGAAGACGGGCTCGATTTAAGAAAATATCGATTTGTCATTCAATTTGTCTGGAAACCAAAATCACCCGGAGTTGTTGAACTCGTTCCTGACGACGGAAACGGGAACGATTACTGATCAAAGATGTATTACTCGATACCCCTTAAGTCTTAAAGACCGGAAAAGCCATGGTTGAGATTCCCGATGACATCAAAGGCTATTTAAAGCAAGTACAAAAGTACCACTTCTGGCTGCTTGCAATCCTGATGCCCCTTATTCTTGTCCCTCTGGCCTTCACTGCTGATGCAAAGCTCTTGAAGGAGATCGATGCTCGTTCGTCAGCGGTAAAATCAAAAGTAGAATCGATTAACTCTGTTGCACGGAAGACGGCGGAAGGGCTCGAGTCATTCGGCCATCCTCAATCAGGCTGGGCAGAACAGGTATCTCGTTCAAACGATAATTTACGGAAAAAAACGCATGAGCAATGGGCTTCTATTTGGGATCAACAAAAGCCTATTCGGAAATGGCCTGCTGATCTTGGATCCGACTTTGTGAGAGCAATCGTTCGGCTTAAGCCGGGGCAAAATTTATCGACTCGTTTTCGCGATCGGTATCTCGACCGTATTCGCCGTATTGTTCAAGAACTACCCAGTCGCATTGATGCGAAAGAATCGATGGAGGCTAATGGCGGATTCGAAAGGGGCGAGTTTGGAATGCCCCCAGACATGGATATCACAGATGAAGATGCAGATCACCGAGTTGTTTGGGATTCGACGGACCAAAACGAATTGTTTCAGACTTTTTACTGGACATCAACGCCTTCTACCAAGCAGATTATTCTGGCCCAGGAAGAGCTCTGGGCGTATGAGATTCTCTGCGATGTAGTCGCAAAAGCAAACAAGGAGTCGACTGGTTCCCACAATGCAACAATTCCCTATGTCAGCCAACTGGCCGTCGGATATCGCGCTGCAGAAGAAGATCCTGGTGGGCGCAAAGGAGGGCGGTTAAAGAAAAAAGCTACTGGTGGCTTTGATGACTACATGGGAATGGATATGGGAATGGACGGCGAGATGGGGGGCAAGCCGACAAACCCCCGATTTGCTAACATTGGCGGGTACGGCATGGAGGAGGAGATGTATGATGAATTTACAGGAATGCCAATTGATTCAGCTTCAGGGGATAATGATGAAGCGCTTCTAAACTGGATTTATGTAGATTCCGAGGGAATGCCTTTAGAGAGTGCACTCGTTGCAGAATCACCAGATACGAAATTTGTCCATTATATACCCTTTTGCTTGAAGGGCCGGGTAGATCAGAGGAAACTTGATCTTCTTCTTCGATCATTTGCAACCATGTCGGTCCCTATTGATGTTCGACAAGTTCGAGTCAATCCTGGCAGTGCCGATTCCATGTATGGCGATGAAGGCATGTATGGTGGTGGTGGTATGATGGATGGAATGGGCTTCGATTCGATGTCTACAGATGGTGTTCGGCGTTATGATTTTAATGTCGAGCTAAGAGGGTCGATTGCGATTGCACAAAAGCCCAGCAGAACAGATTTGGGCTTAGAAACTGAAGCGCAGGAATAACGGGAAGGAATTCATCCATGGGACTTCCGAAAATACAATTTACACCTGAGGCGATTTGGTCCTTTGTGGCAAATCATGGTGAAAAAATACTTGTCCTTATTGTCGTATTGTGCAGTTTGCCACTTGCTCTAGGCGGCATAAACGCTCTGCGGCTAAAGACACGTTCTTCGAAAGAGGATCCTAAAGAAATCTCGCGTCTAGCCGATAATGCAAATAGCTTGCTAAGTCGCTCGCTTCCAACTGACCAACAAACAGAACTTAATAGAAGCCTTGCTTCTGCAAGCGTTGAACGTGATGTAACACTCGAGGCATGGAGCCCTACTGAGATAAGTAGGCTATCCGTTGATGCCGGGTTCAACCGTCCATTACTTGGCGACATACAACGACGACAAGTTCCCGTGGTCTTTCCACTTGAGCAATTAGTTGCTAGCGCTGGAGTCGTTGCTATTGCCAATCAAGATGACCTGCTTATGGGTGGGGACCCATCTTTGGGTGGAGCTTTTAGTGAAATGGAGATGATGATGGAAGACCCAATGGGCATGCAGCCTACTGTCATGTCGCCACCGGCAAAAAAAATGCCATACGTTATTTTGACAGGTCTTATCCCCTTTCGTAAACAACTTGATGAATATATTGCGCTTTATTCTCGGGCAAGCTATCAAAGCCCAGAGCGCGACTTTCCTATCTGGCATGACTATGCGGTTGAGCGTTTGGAAGTTCGGCCAGATGGTGGGGGTGAATGGAAGGTAATTGATATCACTCGACTGTACGAAGACTGGAAAGACCATTGGGCCAGCACTTCAACTGACTCAATTCCCCAGCAATTTTTACTTCCTTCAGCACAAAATCTTTTTGATCCTGCCGAGGTGCCAATTGGCTATTGGAGCCCTCTTCCAACGCTTGCGGCCAAACCGACCCTTAATGGTGTCGACGACGGGATGATGGGCGGGGACCCCGGCATGGGCGGTCCTGGCTCCGGCTCATCATGGGGCCTACAAACGATCCACCCGTGGGCAAAGGAAGAGATGAAAAAGTTGCTTGATGAACAAAAAAAATTGGCACTTGAGCAACAAGATGGCATGGGACTTGGTGGAGAAATGGGCTACGGAATGGAATTTGGAGGTGAATTTGGCGGTGGAATGACTGGGACAAGCACAGGCACCTTCAGCCCATTTGGTGACACGGAGATGGGCATGGAAGAAGGCATGTATGAAGAATATGATGAAAGCATGATGGGCTACGGTCCAGACGGTGAAGGCATGATGTTTGATCAAGACTATTGTCTCTTCCGATTCATTGATACAAGCGTTGAACCTGGCCGGCTCTACCGATACAGAGTGACTCTTCGCGCATGGAATCCAAACTGGAATCTCCCGAAAAAATTTCTTGAAAGCCCTGAATTAGCTGATGATCAATTTGTGCAATCAGCCACCTCAGACCCGTTCCCCAGTTTGGACGCTATGCCTGTTCACGTACCGGCAGATAATCTGCTCATTGCACGACTCTTATTACGGGATGAAAAGAAAACATATGGTCTAGGCGTCAGTGATCAGGAACTCCTTGTTCTTGATAGCAATGAAGATTCGGGGAACTTTGAATTGCATTCGATTGAAAGTAAGCCCGGGGACATCGTAGGGAGCAGGAAAGGCGCACGGAAAATTAAGCAGTTTAACAATCGAAGAATCTCTGTTCCGCCGCATAATGTTGATACTGATCAAACACTCCTGGCGGTAGTTGGCCAACAGACAATCGATGGCAAAAAACGTCCTGGACGAGGATTCATACCACCGGAACCCTTGGAAATTCTTATTACTGATTCCGCAGGTACTCTTGACGTTATTGCGGCAGACGCGTGTGAAGAAACTGTTCGAAAATATTTACCAACTCTTCCCGGATTCCAACCACCACAAGCGGTTGACCCGAACATGATGGAAGAAATGGAAATGATGGGCTTTTAGAGCATGTCGCCATAGTGCACTTCAAACTGTCTCCAAATTTTCAAAATGAGATCGGTTCAAATATTTATGAAACACGTTTTATTCAAAAAAAACAGTTTGTTTTCTACTCGGTTCGTTGGGGGCCTTCTACTCTCGCTGGCATTCCATTCTGGTTCTGTCTGTGCGCAAAACGAACCTCGGTACAATCGTATTGCTTCACTCGAATCCTCGAATGAAATGAAGTCGTATCAGAAAGACCTTCGATCTGGAGCATCATTTGCCGAAAAACATCAGCGACTACTATTAAACGAAGGTCTCCCACAACTATTCATTGATGGCAACCGGCTCGACCGGGCAGGGGTACGTCAACGCCTTGAAAAGATCTTTTTCGATTCAATCGCTGATTCCACTGCCTACAAAAAGGCAACGGACTCAGCCGTGACGCAGCTAAGTGCTTTAGCTCGGAGTGAACAAATTTCAATAAACGGAAGCATCAATGCCGTCTTATTTCTCGGAGAACTAAAGGACAAGCAAGGCCGGCTACTCACAACAGCAACCGAACCACTTTCTGAGATTATATCTGATGATTCTGTTACACCTGCTGTCCGAATAGCCGCCTTGGCCGGGCTTGGCAAAAGAATTCAGGAGTTGGGGGCATCGAGTGGCGAAAACAAGCAGGTGGAAGCCGCCACTATTGTGCCGACCTTGAATAAAATCTTGTCACTTCCCGTCAAATCCCTGCCACCGATTGGCCGAGACTGGATGCAAGGGCGTGCACTCGAGTATTCCAGTAACCTGCTCTCGATTTTAGGGGACAAATCTCAGGAACTCGACGGCGCGGTGAAAAGTGCCATAACCATTTTAAAGGACTCGAATCGCGCTATTGATCTCCGAATTCGAACTGTCGTCTTCCTGTCTTATTCAGCTAATGCTGGCATCACTTTGCCAACCGATGAAATCCTGACTGCAGCAGATGAACTCGTAAAAAATTCACTTCGTGATGTGTACGGAATCATTCAAGATAAGAAATTTGAGGAAGAAATAACTGGGTTGAGCGATATGGGCATGGGTGGTGGTGGGCCGGAGATGATGGGCTACGACGCGATGGGCATGCCTGTCGAGAACGAAAGAAATTACCTGCCAATTACCTACTTTGTTCGAGCGAGTTGGCGACTTGTGACTCTTGCTGATTCAATGACTCGTCTCGCGCAGCAACTCGATAGCGATAAAGAACAATACGAAGATCGTGCGAAACTCATTCGTTCCTATGGAGTCAAATTCTACGAAGAACCAAAAGACGCATCGCTTACAAGTGCCGTAGAAACGTTTGATCCAGAATCCATTGTGCCTGAGGCCAATGATCCTGAATCGAAAGATCCTGGCAAAGAAACAGATCCAGAAACAACTCCTAAGAAACTCTCCCCCTTTAAACTAAGGTGAGAAGTTTCTCGGCTACTTCTTAATTAACTCACGAACGGACATGCCCGAAGGAATCATCGGCAAAACCTGTTCCTGATATGGCACTTGAACATCCAGAAGTGCAGGCCCGTCAGAATCCAGCAGTCGCGTTAAGGCAGATTCCAAATCTTTCTTCTCAGAGATGGTTTCGGCCTGCCATCCAAACCCCTGTGCGATAGCTACAAAATCGGGATATCGAGCGTCAGGTGAAATTCCATCACCCTGTCCGGAAGCCTCGGGATTTCCAACTGGCCCGAGGTATGTGTGTGCCCGGTTTCCTTTAAAGAAGCGGTCTTCCCACTGCACAACCATACCTAGATGTTGGTTATTTAGTAGGAGAACCTTGACAGGAATCTTTTCGCACGTGCAGGTTGCAAATTCTTGAATGTTCATCAGGATGCTACCGTCTCCATCAATATCAATGACGATATCATCAGGACAGCCTACTTTTGCACCCATTGCCGCAGGCAGTCCAAAGCCCATCGTTCCAAGGCCGCTTGAAGAAAGCCATGTTCTCGGTCGCCTGAATTTATAAAACTGAGCTGCCCACATCTGATGCTGGCCAACTCCAACGGCCACAACCGTATTACGCTCTGCCGTCAAACGAGATAACTCTGCAATAGCCTCTTGAGCAAGAATGCCTGAATATGTTTCATCGAATGCGAAAGGGTCTTCTTCCTTCCAGCCAGCTATCTTCGCATGCCACTCATCCAAGCCCTCTTCCGGTGGCTCTACAATCTCATTGAGTTGTGATAAGGCTTCGTTGACATCAGCTACGATCGGTATGTGAACTAACTTATTCTTATTAATTTCAGACGGATCGATATCGATATGCACGATAAACCCATGCTGGGCAAATTCTGCTACTTTGCCTGTGACACGATCATCAAATCGAACACCAACGGCAATGAGCAAATCGGCCTCATCAACTGCATAGTTCGCGTACACACTGCCATGCATTCCTAGCATGTCGAGTGACCTCTGATCATCACCGGGAAATGCACCTAGCCCCATAAGTGTCATTGTGACTGGTATTCCAGTCTTCTCGACAAGTGTTCGCAGGTTTTCAGAAGCATCCCCAGCAATCACTCCACCGCCTGCATAAATCACTGGCCTTTTCGATCGTCGAATAGCAGCTGCAACCTGGGCGATCTGCTCCGAGTGGGCACGAAGAACTTCAGGGTTATAGCCCGGAAGATTCATCTCAACGTCATAATCAGGCTGTATATGAGTCAACTGAATATCCTTCGGCAGATCAACGAGGACAGGCCCCGGCCTACCGGTTGTTGCAATAAAGAATGCTTCCTTCATCACACGCGGAATATCCTCTGCATCAGTCACAAGGTAATGATGCTTGGTGATGCCTCGACACACTTCAACTATTGGTGTTTCCTGAAATGCATCGGTACCGATGACGCTTGTGCCAACCTGCCCAGTAATGGCTACTAAGGGAATGCTGTCGAGTTTTGCATCAGCAATCGCCGTCACCAGATTGAGCGCCCCTGGGCCACTCGTTGCCATACACACTCCGGGCTTTCCAGTTGTGCGGGCGTATCCCTGTGCTGCAAAACCACCACCCTGCTCATGACGCGGTAAAATAGTTCGGAGTCGATCACCAAACCGAGTAAGTGATTGATGCAAGGGCATACTCGCACCACCCGGATACGCAAAAATTACCTCAACACCATTGCGGACAAGTGATTCAATAACTGCATCGGCTCCGCTGATAAGAGATTCACTTCGTGTCTGATCAGGTGCCGTTGCCATCGCCATCGTCCTCTCTTGTTGTCTTTGAAACAGATAAACGTATTTTGCTCGTGTTTACCCTTAGGCCTCTCCACGAACACTCGCCCGTATTGGAAGAAGGCCGGACTCCGTAAACTCCGTACACTTCAACGATACACGAAAAGAGGCCTCAGGTCAGCTATTAAGAGACTATATTAAGCACTATTTCTTTGGATCATCCCCTACAATACGACTGTGTTAACTGCTCAGAATGACCGTGAAAACGCATTGTCACCCGTAACTTCGGGGCAACTGCAACAACTTGCCGACGGACTGCGCGAGCATAGCGGTTTTGTCGAGGTTCTTACCAGTCTTCAGCAGGGGCATGGCGGGACAATTGGTGGAACCTGGGGAGCGGCAAGCAGTCTGGCTGTCGCTGGCATTGCATCAGCGAGGGCTGGAGAGAAGACGGGACTGGTTGTTGTTGTTGTTCCGCATGCTGTCGACGCAGACATGTTTGCTGACGACCTCACACTTTTTACCTCCTTAGCTATTGATGTTTTACCCGCCATTGAATCAATCGATGACCCATCAGCTGATCACGAAACTCTTATAAATGATCCAGCAGAAGCACAACGATTGGCTCTCGTCAAACGTTTAGTGGACTATTCGGATGAAAGCCCACGAATACTGGTCACGTCTATGCAGGCTGTGTTAACTCCACTTGCCGACCCACGACAGATCGAGGAAAGCACACGACACCTCACTCTTGGAGCCAAGGTCGATCCTCAAGAACTCGCAGAATGGCTTTTAGCCAGAGGATGGCAACAGGTCGACACACTTGATTCACCCGGTAGCTTCGCTCGTCGGGGTGGCATTATCGATCTTTTCGCAACTGATTGGGAGCGGCCTGTTCGACTTGAACTCAATGATGATGAGATTGATTCGCTTCGAACATTCGATACCGTAAGCCAGCGAAGTGTCCGAACGCTGGAGTCCATTGACCTAACCGCTCTCCAATCATTTAACAAAAGCACTCATCGTGCCTGGCTCACGGATGTTGTACCTTCTGGTACCTGGTGGAGCCTCATCGAGCCACAGGAGTTACTCGATGAGGGAAAACGATTAGCCACAATCCTTCCTGTGAAATCAACACTTCAGTCAGAAGAATTATTCACTCGTGTGTATCGTTTTCCATCTGTAATTTTGTCTGCGATTGCTCCTACAAGTTTTGAGGCAACAGCCCATCTAGCCGTTGAGAGTGTCGAACGCTTCACTGGCCAACTTGACCGCGTCTGTCATGAACTCGATACGGTAGGAAAAGACCAAGAGGTTTGGATCGCAGCACCCACTGAGGCTGAAGAACAACGCCTGAATGAGCTTTTATCTCCATCAGCTCCTGCTCGGGCTGGCCGCCTTCACTTCCTCCAAGGGAGACTCTCTGCCGGCTTCCGTCTGGTTCCAGAGAAATTCGTACTCATCTCTGCAGCTGAACTATTTCGCAGGCAGGATTCACCGCGAAATAGATTGCCAAAACATCGGCTCACCCGAACCATTGACACGTTCCTTGACCTCAATGAAGGTGACTTTGTTGTTCATGTCGCACATGGAATTGCTCGCTATAAAGGCTTAAAGCTCCTTGAAAAACACAGCCGGACGGAGGAATTCCTTGAGCTTGAGTTTGCGGAATCAACTCGAGTGTATGTGCCTGCCTCATCCATTGAATTAGTACAAAAATATGTTGGTGGTGGCAAAACTGGTCCCAAACTTGCGAAGATTGGCGGAACACTTTGGACGCGCCAAAAGCAGGCCGTTGAAAAAGCAGTTGCCGACATGGCGGCGGACATGCTTGAGATTCAAGCAGTACGGGCAAAGCAGCCTGGCCGAGCATTTCCACATGACACACCTTGGCAAAAAGCATTTGAACAATCATTTCAGTTCGACCCCACTCCCGATCAAGCAACAGCGATAGAAACAATCCGTGGTGATCTAGAGCAGTTCAAACCGATGGACAGACTTCTTTGCGGTGATGTTGGATTTGGCAAAACTGAGCTTGCGATGCGGGCGGCGTTCAAAGTTGCTGAAGCTGGTAGTCAGGTAGCTGTCTTGGTACCAACGACGATCTTAGCCGAACAACACCGTCGGACCTTCACCGAGCGATTTGCAGAGTATCCATTTACCATCCGCGGTCTTTCACGACTCACAGCGACCCGTGAGGAACGTGAGACACTTGAAGGAATCGCGCGAGGAACTGTTGACATAGTTGTGGGGACACACAGGCTTGCGCAGGCTGATATTCATTTTGACAACCTAGGGCTTCTCGTTGTTGACGAAGAGCAGCGATTCGGTGTGGATGTGAAGGAGCGGCTCAAGGCAATGCGTGCGAGTGTTGATGTCCTTACCATGACAGCCACACCAATCCCTCGAACACTTCACATGGCAATGTTAGGTATTCGAGACATTTCAAATCTGACAACACCACCAGCCAATCGGCTGGCAGTCGAAACACGGGTCTGCCGGTTTGATGAAACTCTTTTACGCCACGCCATTGATAGAGAACTTGCTCGAGACGGACAGATTTTTTTCGTTCACAACCGAATCAATGATATTGAAAAAGTTGCGGATAAAATTCGCAAGATTGCCCCCCACATATCCATTGGGATAGCGCACGGGAGACTACGTGAAGGTGAATTAGAGCAAGTCATGGTCGACTTTGTTGCAGGTCGAACGCAACTCCTATTGGCAACAACTATTATTGAGAGCGGTCTTGATATACCGAGAGCAAATACGATTTTTATCGATGAATCCGACCACTATGGACTTGCTGACTTACATCAATTAAGAGGACGAGTTGGACGATCACATCATCGAGCGTACTGTTATCTCATAGTCAAAGAATCAACGCGACTGACGTCGACGGCGGCGCGACGGCTTCGAGCAATTCAAGAGTTTTCCAGTACCGGAGCCGGCTTTTCTTTAGCCATGAGAGACCTCGAGATTCGAGGCGCTGGCAATCTGCTAGGCACTCAGCAGAGCGGACACATAGCAGCAGTAGGTTACGAACTCTACTGCCGACTCCTTGAAAATGCCGTTTGTGGACTGAAGGACCTTCCTCCAAAGGACCCACCACCAGTAAGGATCGATCTGCCAGGTGATGCGTGGATTCCCAGAGACTACATAGTCGACCTGCGATCAAAAATTGACTTCTATCGTCGAATTTCTCGAACTGCAGTCCATACACATGTTGATGACCTCGAAACGGAAATAGAAGATCGCTTCGGACCACTACCATTGGCTTTCCGTCGTCTACTTGATCTTGCACGGCTACGAATAACTGCCTCTTCTCTAAGTATTGATTCTATCTCTAAACAGCCGGGCCTTCTTGTCATTGGCCATCACAATATTCATTGCATAGAGAAATGGAGACAGCGTTGCGTATTATCTGGACAAGAGGTCCGGATCGTTGGAAACAAAACTGTTGTCTTGCCTCTTCAGGATCGTGTTGCTGCCGATGCAGACAAACTCTTTCAGGCTGTCAAAATACTTTTCCAGATTGGATAGATTTGCGTGGCGGCTTCACGGCTCAGACCTGATTGGGCTTAGCAACAAGAGAAGCCAACACTCTTCTTCTCAGATTACCTGCCTTACCATACGGGTACGCATTTATCTTCTCAAATCGAAAATTGAAACTCAGAACAACTCACACCTACTTGTAGCGATCTGCTCAGAATGAACTGCTTTTTTCGTGGTCAGAGTAGATTTTCTTCAAATAATGGCGGCTCCATCTTCTCTACCTTAACCGTCAGAATATAGCCTTTTTTGAAAGCTCCACGGTGTGTAGAGTTCCATTCGCTTTCATGACGAACTGTGGCAGTTGGCATGCCACTATTAAACACTTTTTACAGCAATATCGTGCACCACTTGAACTCTTTGTATCCTCGCTGCATCACTTCTGCACTCGCTTTCTTCGTGTGCATGACTTGTGCAACATTAGCCGTTGAGCACGAGGCCTCTGATGAAACACCAGAGCTTTTCAAGCCCGTCATGCCGACCATCCCCGAGTCGATTTCAAGGCCGTCCGACTGGCCAACAAGCATTCCGTCGAATCTAAGTAAAAACGTGCTTTCGAGTATTTTAGAGAAACCGGGAGCTCCCCTTGAGCCTGTCGATGAAGACGGAAACCCTCTCGTTCGTGACACCACACATGAGGATGAGGACCGCGGCGCAAGTGATGTTGTACTTGCAGATTACGAGGAAACTCAAGTCGCTACCGAGCCGACTGACTCACTTGAAGCCGATATACCGGGCATGAAATCTCTCGACATGGCACACGTTGTTGCTCGTGTCGGGCCGGAGGTGGTGCTCGCAGGAGACTTAATGACTCCGGCAGCGGCAGAATGGATTAAAAAAGTTTCTCCAGGACTTCGTCCTGAGCAAATTACTGAACTTCGCTACAAAATTTATCAGCAGGTAATTGATCAACACCTCGAAATGCTTCTTGTCTATGTCGATGCTTGTCGAGTAATACCCGAGGAAAATTTTCCTGAGATTCGTGAAAAAGTAAATGAGGCATTTGATCAAGAACAACTGCCTCAAATGGTACAGGCTGCTGGCGTAGGGTCCGTCCATGAGTATGAACACCTGTTACGATCGCAAGGTCAATCACTTAGTCGGATGCGAAAAATGTTTTTCGAGAGAGCCCTCGCACAGGAATGGATACAACAAAACGCAAATACGACCGGAGAAATTCCTCATGCAGAAATGATTGCTTGGTATCAAAATCATCTGGATGAATATGAGTTTCCAGCGCGAGCCCGATTCGAACAACTCACTGTAAGAATCAGTCAGAAGCAGCCGAGAGATCAATCGTGGAATCGACTTGCTGCAATGGGTAATGATGTCCTCAGTGGTCGTCCATTTGAGGAGGTTGCAAAGGAATTGTCTGAAGGCCCTACAGCTTCTAGTGGTGGACTCTATGAATGGACAACTCAGGGTAGTTTGGTTTCAGACGTGATCGACAAGGCGATCTTTTCTTTGCCCGTTGGTGAACTCAGCGCAATTCTAGACGATCAAAATGCACTCCACATTGTTCGCGTCATTGAGCGATCTGATGCTGGTAGAACTCCATTTATTGATGCACAGGTGGCTATACGAATGTCGCTCCGCAAACAGCGTCAAGATAACGCGAGAAAAGAATACCTCGACGGGCTGAAAGCACGGACACCAATCTGGACCGTGTTCGATGATAAACAGAAAAACACGCAGATAGCCGAGAGACCTTCTGTCACCCGATAACGTGCTCTTCATCGGTAAGATGAGTCCATAACTAAAGCAAACCCTTATCGTCATTGAGGTCGATTGCTGACGGGTCGCTTGAGGACTAAACTACTTGAGTGAGTTCAATCGGACCGTAAAGCGATCCGACAATCGCTCAACACGACCTTGGAGCCCCGCCACATGAGCGCCCCGACAGCAAATTCAATACGGCCAACGCCTTGGCCAGGAACTCGATCTGAAGAGCCTGCAAGCCTTTCTCTCGAAGGGCAGCCCGTCGAATTACCAGTCATCGTTGGGAGTGAAGGCGAAAAAGCAATTGACATCTCTCGTTTACGATCGGGAACTGGGTTTATCACACTCGATGAGGGATATGTAAATACTGGATCAACGACAAGCGGTATCACATTTCTCAATGGTGAAAAAGGAGTTCTCCGCTATAGAGGATATCCAATTGAAGACCTTGCAGCACGGTGTGATTTTATCGAAGTTGCCTATCTGCTGATCTATGGGGAACTTCCAACAGAGGGAGAGCTTGCTGCCTTCCGCCATTCTTTGTCAAACCACTCAATGATCCACGAGGACATGCGAAGCTTCTACAGCGGCTTTCCTCGTGATGCTCATCCCATGGCCATTGTCGGTAGTGTTGTGGGCGCTCTTTCGACATTTTACCAAGACTCATTGGACGTTAGAGATTCGAAGCAAGTCGAGGTGAGTGTTCATCGTCTACTTGCAAAACTTCCAACAATTGCAGCATACAGCTACAAGAAGTCGATTGGACAGCCACTCATTTACCCACGAAATGATCGCTCCTACTGCGAAAACTTTCTTCAGATGATGTTCGCTGTGCCCTGCGAGGAATATGAGATCGATCCCGACTTTGCTGAAGCGCTCGACATGCTTCTTATTGTCCATGCCGATCATGAACAGAATTGCTCCACCTCAACGGTTCGCATGGTGGGATCAAGCGATGCAAATCTTTTTGCAAGCATTTCCGCAGGTGTCTCTGCCCTGTGGGGCCCGCTCCATGGTGGTGCAAATCAAGCGTGTGTCGAAATGCTGGAACAAATCGTGGCTGATGGTGGCAACGTAAAAAAATACGTGGAACTTGCCAAAAAGAAGGGCTCTGGATTTCGCCTGATGGGCTTTGGGCACCGTGTCTATAAGAACTATGATCCACGAGCAACAATCATAAAAGCGTCGTGCGACAAACTTCTTGCCAAAATCGATCGCAGTGATCCTTTGTTTGATATTGCACAACAACTGGAAGAAGTTGCTCGTGGAGATGACTACTTCATCGAGCGGAAATTGTATCCGAATGTCGATTTCTATTCCGGTGTCATCTATCGTGCGATGGGCATACCGGAACAGATGTTTACGGTTCTTTTTGCAATGGGACGCCTTCCCGGATGGATTGCTCACTGGATGGAAATGCACCGCAGTCCGACAAAAAAAATATGCCGACCGCGGCAAGTCTATTCAGGCGAGACCCTTCGTGAATTTGTGCCACTGGATCAGAGATAATACCAACCCTTGCTTGAGAGCCATGGACAGGCACTTATTTGGTCCGGCTTTCCTGACGCTTCTGTCGAAAAAAAGCTGAAAGTAGTTCGCTGGATTCGTGTTCCAAAACATTTCCTACATGCTCTACCTGATGATTGAGTCTGGAATCTTCGAAAAGATGATAGAGAGATTCAACTGCACCGGCCTTTGGGTCGACCGCACCCCATACAACAAGAGGTACTCTTGCCTGCACTATCGCACCAGCGCACATGGGGCAGGGCTCAAGAGTGACATAAAGAACACAGTCGACGAGTCTCCAGGAACCCAATGACGAGGCTGCTTGTGTTAAAGCAATCATCTCCGCGTGGGCTGTCGGATCCGCTAACTGCTCCCTCTGGTTGTGAGCGCTACCAACGATTCGTCCAGCAGCAACAACAACCGCTCCGACAGGCACCTCATCTTCTTCAACAGCCTGCCTCGCTTCACTCAGAGCAGCCCGCATCCACCTCTCATGTGCTGGCTGGTCACCAAATTGATTATCGGACAACATGCCTACTCCTCTCACTCTTACTTTTGCTAATTGTTGGCGATCTTATGAAATGAAACCGTCTACAATGGTATTGCGTAGTATTACTCAAAAATAATTCCGGGGAGCAAATCACCCCTGCAGAACGTACTTTGCCTTCTCCGTTGGACATCAGGCTCTTGCGATAACTAAGATA
>Ga0114919_10000306_pt1 | contig 36659 bp, 71 predicted proteins | sample BlataG_FD_88682 | JGI IMG/M metagenome (GOLD analysis project Ga0114919, IMG submission 88682) | Deep subsurface microbial communities from Black Sea to uncover new lineages of life (NeLLi) - Black_00105 metaG | ecosystem: Environmental > Aquatic > Marine > Oceanic > Sediment | place: Atlantic... | reverse complement strand
GTTACCATTGAAAAAGTTAAGCCACAGAGTGAGCCACAGAGTGAGCCACAGAGTGAGCCACAGAGTGAGCCACAGAGTGAGCCACAGAGTGAGCCACAGACTGGTTCATGGGATAAAGAGGAAACGCATCTTTGTTGGCATTGTGATGCGCCAGTAAGATACCTGGTGGATGGTTGGATTTGCCCATGTTGCGGTCAACACGGAGCGAGGGCAACATGGCTTTCACCGGCAACATTGCCAGTATTTCTAGTAGCCGCAGATCGGGAAGAAGGCGCACGGCGTAATGTCCCCTACAGAGTATATCAAAAAAGCGACGGGTAAACACGGTCAAAAGTGGCGCAGCGCCACTGTAGTGCGCGCCACCCCGCGCCATTTATCAATGAGATAACCTATGCCAGATGCACAGCGGGGCTTATTTGGGGGGATTATGCCGAATGTTCAAACAATGACGGAAATGACTCGTTGTGCTGGCGGTTGTCAACGCACCCTTCCTACGAATGACATGATTACTACTAAAGACGGGTTAATGTGCAATCCGTGCTTTTGTGATCTTCATACCCTCTGTGTGGAATGTGGCTGTGCGCTCCGGTTTGATGATTGGGGCGAATGTGATAACTTAGCCTGTAGCCCCGATAATTTAGATCGGTGCCTTACGTGCGATCAGCGCACATTTTCTCGTTGCGTCGGTTGTGGGCGACATACACGGCGCGACAGCGGTACTATTTGTACCGATCCTGAAAATTCTGAGGCTGAATACTGCCAGCCATGCTGGGATACTAATTGGTTTACTTGTGAGGGGTGTGGGGATGCTTATCGTCATGGCGGGTTATACCTTTCTCCTGATGATAACCGATATTGTAAGCAGTGTTTTTCTCAGCATTATTTTTATTGCCCAGTTTGTAGTAATTCTTTCCCGTATGCAGATATGCATAACTGGGACGGTGATCCCCATTGTGAAAACTGTATGGGTCATGCTGATATATGGAAGGCTCGCCCTTGGAATGGTGAGGCCACTTCTTTCAAACGTATCGGTTCTAAGCGATGTTTTGGCGTCGAATTAGAAACTGATAGTTGTGATAATTATCACAATTTACACGGTAAAACAATTTGGGGCTGTGTTTATGAATGTTCCACTCTCGGCCGTGAGTTTGTTTCTCCGATTCTTCAGGGTGATGAAGGTCTTACGGAAGTTCATGCTATGTGCGACCTTGCGGAACAAAGACGTTGGACCGTGAACAGCAGTTGTGGGCTTCATGTTCATGGTGATGCTCGTGATCTTACTAGCGATCAATGCTTGCAGGTGGCTTATGCTTATCGTAAAACTTATCCCATGTGGAAAAAGTTTGTAAGTCGGGGCCGTTCTGACAATTCGATGTGTGGTTCGCCTCAATACAGTTGTGAGGATATTCGATCTACTGAACATTTTGAGGATTTTGCCGAGTCGCGCGATCGCTTTGAATTTGTCAATTGGCGATCTTATTTGTGTCATGGGAGTATTGAGATTCGTTTGTATCCTGGAACCCTTTCTGCAAGGGAGGTTTGTAACTGGATTATTCTTCAGCTTCGCTTTATCGACGCCGTCAAAGATATGACATTTGATGAACTTGATAAATGCTTCGGTTGTGTTACTCGAAACAACTGGAAGGGCCTTATCAAGATTATTGGCGATTCTAAATTGCTTGATTATTGGCGTAGGAAGGCAAGTCGCCACGGCAATGAGCTTGCTGTTTTATGGGGCGATGATACCCCTGTTGATAATGACAGTAATTCTCCATGGGAGACAAGAGACTACAATGAGGATGTTGAAGAAAGACCTTTAATGGCGAGTATGCTATTTGCCCATTAAATTATACCCGAGCGCCGAATCAAGACCGTTCAACTTGTGAACAATCTGTCCAGTTTCCTGCACGTCGGATCATGGAACAAAGCGTACTTGAAGCATTTCCACGTTTTCAAAATGAAAATAGGATGCTGGGCTGTGGCGATCTTGATGAAGCGGGGGAAGCGAGCAGAGTGGGCGAAGCGGGCGAAGCGGGCGAAGTGGGCGAAGCGGGCGAAGCGGGCGAAGCGGGCGAAGCGGGCGAAGCGGGCGAAGCAAATCGTGTGTGGCGTGGAGTATATAATAGTTATCACAGGGATTACTAATAAATGTATTATGTTTGTGGAATGGAAAAGTCTAATTATAACAGTGATCTTTCCCATAGCCGCAAGGCTGAATGGCGGATGTAGGAAACTGGTGGGCAGTAGCCGGCCCCAACAATGGCTACATGCAGAAGCCATAATGGATTGAGACCACCGGAACCTCCCAATTAAGGATATAACCTAATTGGGGGGTTTCTTCTCGACAACTGCTGGGACCCCGATAATTTATAATATTCTCATAATTAAAAAAAGGGCCTAGAGGCTCTGTGTGACTTACTGAGAGAAGGTGGGCATTGATAAGGGGGTACTATGAATAAACTGCAAATGGCTATTCTGAACGATGACAGGACTATTCTCAGCGACATTCCTAGTATGACGCCTATAGAGAATTGATGCCCAGTTTGGACCCCGATAATTAGTATAAATGATTTAATCTAAAATTTGTCGTAAATGCTTACCTAGTATAGGTTTACGCTTGACGAGTAGCGTTTGCGCGGGTACACTTAAATGGAGTTGAAACGGCCTGGTAGGATGCCTCACTCTGTTATTATGAGTGCCTCATCAGGACGAAGCCGTTCTACTACTTAGGGTTGTCATCTAAACCCGCCCGGTTGGGGCTTGCGCCTTGCACACCTGGTTAATCATTCGTTCTGGTGTATTTGTTTACTTTCTATTATTTGATATTAGGGGTACAATACATCCCTAAGATATAATTTATACAAATAATACTGTCAAAATAAATGGTTTGAATAGTTCAAACCTCGGTTTTGTAAAAATCGTCCCAACTCTGGCAGACAGGAAAAATGGATCAAATGATTCTATAGATTGCATCAAGTATCAAGGGAGGGGCGGGGGTTTGAATCTAACGAGTAAAGGTGTTCGGACTTTCCGCTAACTATTGTATAGTCTAACGTGTGCTGGCAAAAGCGAATTGTAACGTGTGCTGGCAAAAGCGAATTGTAACGTGTGCTGGCAAAAGCGAATTGTAACGTGTGCTGGCAAAAGCGAATTGTAACGTGTGCTGGCAAAAGCACTTCAGCAGTTAGAGGCGCAAAGAATAAGCCCATCTGAGATAAGCTGGGCTTTATATTTAGTTAACCATCCATTGCGCTACTGTAGTCACCTTATCATGTTTCATTAGCACCCTTCGTATTCTTTGCTTCCGATGCCATAATTTCAATCTGAATATCCAAGTCTGAGATTACTTCATCAGCCGCTTCATTTATGGCTTCACAAATGTTTTGTGCGACAGCTTTTAGTTCCGCGGGCGAAGCTCCAGAATCAGCAAGGCAACTTAAACGTCGATAAATAGTCAGTCTCACAGCTTGAATACAATTACGAGTCATTGTATTTGCCACATCACCGTATTTGTTAATCAATTCAGTCACTATGTTTCCCCTTATTCAAATTAAAATTATTTCATCAAGAACATCCCAGTTCTCATAATCCATCTTCTGAAGCGAGAGAGAAATAAGACGCCGCCTTTCTTTCCGTTTAAGTAATTTTGCTCTTGTTAAAGCAGCCGGTCCCTGATAAAAATCCCAATCAATATCTCGTCCGCCTAAACCAAATCCCGATCCCGCAGACATACGGCCAACAATTTTTTCTAACTTTCGGTCATAGTCTGAATCAAATCCCAGATAAGAAGCATTAATTACCTAGAATGCTTTTTTCTTAGCCATTTTTACCCTTCTATTAAAGTATGTTTAGCGGATCAAGCAACGGAAGCAACTGGTGTTGCATTGACTGAGCATTTGATGAGTTTACCACCTCACTAATACCCTTCGCCTCCTGATTGCTTCCATGTGTTGCTTGAACTATGATCCGCCTTAGTACCCTATAACCACAATCTCGCATTCAGAAGTCGAATCATGTGCCCGCCCGCTTACGTTTTCTGGATACAGCCATCCAATCATAACATCGTCCCTTACAAATGGAACAACACGTTTGATACAAATGTCTTCACTGTTTGCGAGTTCAAAATCACATTCAAAATCTATTGATTCTCTTGCAACTTCCATGTCGTCAGGGCAGGGCTCCAGTAATTTACGTAATTCACCGACCGTCATATCAGTCTCTCCTATGCTTGCTGCCAGTTACCGCCAGTTACAAGCTGAGATGGATTGAAATGTGGCAAAAACAAATAAGTAACACATTCTATCGTCCTCCCTGTACGCACACACAATACAGGAATCTTTACTCGAATATACATAGTCCCGTTATGCTCTAAGCGATCAAGTGTTTTTAGTAGATATGGCAACTTGTCTTCAGATACGGAGTAAATTTCACCATATGCTGTGAAATTATTACTACCATCTGCTCTACCAGGAACCAAACCAGGACAACCGCCCAAATTCACCAAAACAAAGCACATAGCTGTGCCCAGTCCAACAAACTTACAGCCGTCAAGAAGAGAGTGATTGTGTTCCCTGCGCTTGAGTGTGCCATAAACGAAAATGTGTGTCACAGTCCAATCTCCTCAACATGATCGTACCAACTACTTCCATATTTTTCAATCAATTTGACAGCATCATCTGAAGTGATGCCATCAGTTTTGCCGATTTTCTTAGGTGGTGACAGTATCAAATCAGCCATGGATTGTGGCCCTTTTGGTGTAGGCAGGTAGATGTTTTCATAATCAGGATAGCCGAGATTGCCTTCATGCCGTGCAAAAGGATTATAAATAGTAATACTGCCAGAACCGGTATAATCAGAATTGTAATAGCGATACTGATAACTTCGCCTATGTACGAAACTATTGTGATTGCTATTAACAGAAGAATGACTACGGCGATGCAAGCTGCTATTAGTATTCATTCGCCCGTTACTACGATTGTAGATATCAATCGTCGTACCATAAAGCCATTTAGAAGCGGTGTATTTACCTGTATTACGAGTGGTAACAAGATTATGCCAAATAGCCCAAGCAGCATATTTCTCATCATTCATACTCTGAATAGCTTGAGGTAGTGGCCGTGCAACTGGTCCTTCAGTTACAGTAATCTGACTATTTGCCGTACTGGCAAAAAGTAACAAAGTCAAAATCAGAAAAAGTCGTTTCATTTTTTACTCCTATTTAAGTATAACTGCGCATCTAGCATTTGTCAAGAGTGAATTCTATTAACTCTTACAAAAGTAGCACACTTTGTTAAATCCTTTAACCGCTCAGTTCCAGTATAAGCACAAGCTGATCTTAAACCACCTGTGATTCGTTTCAAAACATTCTCAACAGGGCCTTTCTTAGGAACAATAATACACTTGCCTTCAGCAGTACAGTAATCTGGCACTCCACCATAGAATTTTAACTGTGCTTTCTCACTTGCCATTCCATAAAATTCAAATCCGTTATCATTCCATTTTCCATCACATTCGTTACACCCTGCCAACATACCTCCTAGCATAATAAGATCGGCACCAGCAGCAAAAGCTTTAGCAACATCACCAGGTGTCTTACAACCACCATCCGAGCAAACCAATCCACCCAATCCATGAGCCACATCAGCACATTTTATTATACTTGTTAATTGTGGAATTCCTACACCAGTTTCAATTCTCGTAGTGCAAACAGAACCAGGACCAATACCAATTTTAACAATATCAGCACCCATTAGTAAAAGCTCTTGAACCATTTCAGGCGTTGCAACATTACCCGCCATGATAATGGCATTTGGATACATTGCTCGAAGCTGTTGTAATCGTTTAACAAAATACATTGTATAAGCATTGGCAGCATCCAAACAAATCATAGGTAAAGGGTGAGGTGTCCAATTCTGAGTGAATTTCATCAATTTTTTAAAGTCACCTTTTTTGATTCCTAGTGTATAGAATACGTTTGGCCGTTCACCTGTCCAAAATTCCATGAGTGAAGTCATATCATAGAATTTATGCAAACAAACAAGTGCTTTTTCTTTGGTAAAAGCTTCAGCCATTTTGAATGTGCCAGTGGCAAACATATTGGAAGCAACAATTGGCAAGCAAGTAAACATACCACCATGTAAGCATTCAAATGTACGAATCAATTCAACAGCTTTTCGACTGGGTGCTCTTGATCTCTTCGGACGAAGGAACACATCATCAAAATCTAAATAAATTTCAGTTTCTATCTGCATGTTAAACCTCATTCAAAACTGCAAATTCACCACGATATTTTTTAGCAGCTTCATTATAAACTCTCGCTGCTTTTTCTGAATCACCATAATATCCAAGGTGAATTTGTTTTCCATCTATACGGCGTATAATAACTTGCCATTTCTTATCTCGTTTATGCCAACAAACACCAGTATAACCAGAAGTATTATTTTTATGTTTATTTTGATTATAACCATTTTGATTATATGTTGCTGGTCGAAGATTACATCTACGATTATCTAATTTATTTTTATTTTTATGGTCTGATCTTGCAAAATTCTTGAAACCCACTCGTTCAAGAATTACACGATGCATTCTTATTGTTTGTTGTTTACTATTTGTGCGATCAGTACGAATAGCATAACCATCTTGTATAAAACACCAAGACCACCACATTAAATAATTATAGTCACAGTCATCAACAAGTGCAAACTTATTCTGCGTCAATAGAATTTTTTTCATAATTCCCCTCCCACGGAAAAACTATCCAAGCTGCAGGTTTCTTTTCTACATAAAAATCAGGTTTAGGACTGATGGGATTCCAGAAGAGAACTGCTACAGCATTACCTTCAAGTCCATAGTGTTTATCAAATGTATTATATGTCCAACCTTCGTCGATCAAATCATCAACAACAAGATTGTCTGTTGATTGTGAAAGACGGCCTTCAATGATAGGAACAGGTCGGAGAATTTGGCCATCATAATGACTAATGCGAACACTTTCATGCGGCAAATCTAGCGCAACAGCTAAAGGTTTGCTTACTGGAAGCCCACCGTTTGCGATTCCAACAACCCGCAAGAAACGACGCTCATCAGCTTGTATTTGACGTACCAACTCTTGAATCATATTGTCAATTTCAGATTGTGAGACTATCATATTGGACGGCCACGTAACTTTTCAACTTTCCACCTCTTGAAGGAATCCGAACCATAGTACCATCGCACCCGCTCTTTTCGCTGCCGTTCAATGAGACTAAGCCACAATCGATCCCACCCCTTTGCATCTTTTCTTCGTGGGATTCTTATACCATTATGAAGCTGTGTCATTTGTCTATTATAATGCTGACATAATGGATTCGATGCCAACCATTCACGACGCGCAGAAGCTCTACAGTGAAAACAAACATAAGTATGTTTTTGTCCTACCATCATTTAACATTACTTTCAAGCTTCAGTAAATTTACCTATGCCTTCTCTAATCCGTTCAAATTTGTCTTGTGTATATCTATTTTTCTGGTCAATTGAGTACGACCTTCTTTACAAGCACCCAGTTTGCTGCGAAAAAGCTCATTTTCAGGTGCAGTTGTTACGGGTACTACTAACAATTCGCTCCTAGCTTTTTCAATGAATTTTCTCTGTATCATTAGCGATTCATCCAACTTCATTGAAAATGATTTTATTTCATCACCCAATCGAGCAGCACCTTCCTCATAGGCATCTGCTCTATTAAGAAAAAGTTCGTCTTCAGGCACAACCTGTATGTTTTTATCAACCGGTTCAATCTCCCAATCCCCATATGAAAGATGATTATAACATCTAATAAGCACTAATTCTATTTGCCATAGTGTTGTATTCAACCACCATACTTCTTGATCCAGTTGAAACTTATGATCTACAGCATCGCTGATCCTTACTTGTGCAGGATAGGGGGCAGGTGGACGTGCTGAGAATTCATCACTCATTGGTTGTTCCTCTACCACCTCGTAAATCTCCTCGAAGATGTCTGGCTTGCATAAATTCAATTCACTCTTTGTGCCACAAGTAATCCAATCATTATAAGTAATTCTTTCAGCACCTTTTAGAGTGCGAATAAAAAAGTCATATGCATTATTGAGACTCCAAAATGCTCCTATTTTCCTATGATCCATTTGCCACGCTTCCTCCAGCCATTGCGGCCATGTCTTTCTATTCCAACGATTTCTCTCTGTCATCTGGAAAGCATCAACGACAACTGGTTTCCTCCGGTACTTCATGATTTCTTCTCCTCTGGTTTCACTGTCTCCCACAGTTGATTAATAGCATCAAAATTTGGTTTAATATCAGTATGAATACGTGTCCGCCCTTGATAGGTAGCAAGAAAGGTGCCATTCTTTTCATAATCCATTAAATCCATAGCCCGATTACTACCGGCATTATGTAACATTTCGTGCATATCAGCACAACTTTTACCATGCAATTCTTGCTGTGAAAAATGGACTCTAGCGTACATTGAAATTGAGTTGCGACTCCAATCTTTAGCTCGCCAGAGGAAGTAATTAACAACGTCGCTTTCGGGGATGTTGAAAGCACGAGCATCGAACATTGCTGAATCATTGATACCCATTAGCCGCAACCCGCGACCTGCATGAGTCGTCATAGCTGATGCTGTGATGCTTTCAATCTTTGACTTATTGTAATTGAACCAACCTTGTGTATCCAGATTATCATAATCCGTCATAACAAAGCTGGCTTCATCACTTTGGATATAAGCCATTTTGAAGCCTTGCATATCACCTGTAATACTCAATGCTCCTAATAGCATAACATCGATGAACTTATGGTCGAAAGGTTTCTGTAACGGTAACGAATGAAAGGCTCTACCATCCACACGTACAATTACTGGCGTCCTGCGGGTTAGATAATACCGCGCACGATTTTCGTAGTTTTGTTTCATTCTGTCACCAAGTGAATCATTCATTTATGGTGCTCCCATTGCTACTAATTCTGCAATCCTACTGTAAACAAGTTTTCCATCTTTCATTATTTCCCCAAAAAGGATGTCAGCTACAAACTGACAAGCATAAACAAGTCTCCAATGTCTTTTAGTAGGTGGACCAGTTAATGCCCAAAACGGCCCAATTTTATTGCAAGGGAGCCAACAATTACGGTAATAGTTACCTAATGAGGCAAAGGTGCGCGCTTTATATGATGAGCCATTATCATAAACAATTCTTAATGCGTATGATAGATCAAAACTATCAAGCAAATCCAATGCGTCACCCAGAGACATTCCAGCCACAGTTAGCATTACATGCTGGAGGCCGGTACATCGCAAATCCTCTTGCATACTGAATCATCCTATCTACGTATTCAACGCCCTTTTCAAAAGAAACTAACAAACATCTATCAATTATAAGTGTTAAATAAGTACCCTTAAATAATTTTACTTGCGTTGGCCCACCGTAAAAATAAACTGGTTGAACACTAGCAGCTTGATCGAAAGGACTAAATAACTCACATATTTTTACCGCCACCATACGGCGATACCCTTTTGAATTTCTTACCATAATGTCCTTACGTTGAAATTCACTTAAATGACGCAGCAAAACTACAGCCTCACGGAGTGTAATCCAGCGAATTTGATTCTTGAAATAGTTAATCTTTTCCATTGCATTCCCTAGTCAGGCAGAGAGGACTCGAACCTCCGACCTCGTGGTCCCAAACCACGTGCGCTACCAGACTGCGCTACTGCTCGTTTTCACTATAATCTACTTCTGGATTTTCAAGTACATTGATACGCTGTCGCAAAGAATCAACAGTTGTAAGTAATCTCTCTACATCATACTCAAGTCCACTGACTCTGGCCTCAAGTTCATAATAGTCTATATCATCCATTAGATTGTTTCCTCATATCAAATTCAAGTTTGCGATAGTTACTGTAAATCATTTCCTTCCCTTCTCGTACAAACTTTTCGGTATCACCTAAGAGACATTCATATTGTTCCGCCATTTGACTATAACGATCAATCTCCCAAATCTCCAAACACGTCAGGCATCATTAGACGAAACTCATCAAGTAGCCCTTCAAAGATGCTTCGGATTTCCCATTGGGCGTGCTTATCACAACGTACTCGAAAAACATGTCGCCATTGTCTTAGATTGGCTGTGATTGCTAACTCAGTTTTTGTAGCATTAGGCAAAACAAAACGGGCATCTTCCGGTTTACACCCGGCTAGTAAAAGATCACTATAACCTTCTACTGCGATCTCCATCGCTTTATACCATGTCCAAAGTGAGGGAGTTTTTAATAGTGAAGGCGGGAGAATTACTTCCATCCCATTTTTGGAACTAAATACCGGTAATTCAAGATTATATTGTTGAAGTATAGCCGATGCTTTCAAGGGATTCCCAAAAGGATAGCGAAAGTTCTTAAACAAATCCTTACAAAGTTTTTCAATAATTGCTGGATTTGAGACTTGATAACGATAAAGATTTGCTCCTGAAACTTTATTCACAGAGGCACGCGAATATCCATAAGTATTTTTACACCATCTCTTAATCAATACAAGCGTATGAGCATGACCAATCCATTGAAGCATGTGCCGTTGTGTTTGGCCTGGATTATTTTGTACATTAAATATAGCACTCCCGTCACCATCTAAAAAGCCACGAAGAAAATCTGGAATGAAGTCTGATGGCACCGATGACCAAAGACGGTTTGAATCTTGCTCTGTCATGTTCATTGTTTTGTTTGGAACAATTCCATGTTGATACAGGTCTTTGACGCATTGTTTCGAGTGTATTGCCAACCTTTGACAATTTCCATTATCCCGGTGGAGTTTAATTTCAGGTTGAATAAATTCCCGTACCATTTTATGGAGATACCAAATAATATCTTGATGTTGCGTGATATTGATCGCGCTTTCTCTTGAAACATTACCATCAGCTAAAATTATACCAAGCAAATATGCTTTCTCGGGTGTGTCAATTTGATGGAAGAAGTCATGGTAAACTAATCCTCGATTACCAAAAGGGCGTCGTTTAATATCAAATTGTCTTAATACGTTATAAACTTGCCACTCGGTAAAGACCCCTTTTGATAATTCAGAAATCCTCCTGCATGGAAGTCCTTTAAGGTATGCTGAAACAATTGCATCTTTAGAGTCAATTATGAGGGCGGGATTTATAACTTTTACATATCTTTGTGACTCCTGAGAAAAGGAACACAAACGATGCCTTACAATTTGATGCGAACAAGCACGGCTACACTTAACAATCACTGTGATATTAGCATGTTCTAAAACACTTTCATGGCGATTGCGACAGATATTTCGGACAAACTTTCCAGTCGATCCTTCAGTAATTCGGTCTTCTGATTTGTAGCATACTCTGCCACAACGCTCAATATGTTCAACAATTCCATCCAATGAGGTAAGAATTGTATAATCAGGTTTTACAATTGTAATCATTATTAGTCCTTAACTTCAGACCCAGATTTCAAATTAACGGCCATGTAAATTCAGCTTTCTCATTGTCTGACATCCGGCGTATTCGAGTCGGTGGGTTATGTGTCTTCCTATCAAGGGAATCGGACTCGCCATTGACATATCTAAGTAACGCTCGAAACTGACTTGGGTGACATGCCCAAACTATTCCTAATTGCCACTTACCATTGTAAAGCTGAACCTCGATACCATATTTCCAGAGACAATTACACATCGATTTCCACCTTGTAAAGACCGGGTTTAAGCCACCCTGATTGAACCAGCATAAGTATGGTATGTCGTTCACGCTTCATTAGTTACCCCTGAATTATTTCTGTTAAATCATTATAAATGTCAGTAATTTGATGGTCAATACAATCGATATTAGCTTTCCATGTTGCTATTTCACTCGCAGTTAGAGGATGGGTAAAAGTAAGCGAATCACGCAGCAAAATGACTTCATTTTTCAATTTGCTCACGCGGGAAGACAAAATTTCATTAGTTGATTCATTATAGTAACGAGCATCAGCTTCTAAGCATATGAATTCATCTTCTAGGGCATATATATATATGATCTTAAATTATCTATGTTTGACATTTTACTTGTCCCTTATTCAACTATAGCAGCATATTCACCCCTTGTCAAGTAAAACAACTACGATTTTCACATTTACAAATTTGTAAGTCCTCCGGATAAAATATAACTCCTACAGCCCCATCAACTATGTCAACCCATACTATTGGTAAAGCTAGAAGACCACCAAATGAATCATATTGAGCATATTGTACTTGACATACTCGTCCTAATATATTTAAGTTATGTATTGGTCGTACCGGATCACCGACCCTAAACGGATTTTCTACTGTTATAGTTTGCATAGAATCGTTCATTGTATATGATTTTTGAACCGTTATCACTTTCTATTGCTAACCACTCCCAACGCATCCCCGAAAGAGTATTGGGGTCTGGATTCACTTTACGAGCTATTCGATACATCCAACCTACAACATTCTGAAATGGTTGACCAATAAACTTGCGAACAATAGGTGAGGCATCAACAATCTCTGTACCTTGTACAGTGATCCGCACTGTCATCTTTTGATTTGATAACCACCAGTGTACTTTATGTACTTTCATGTTGACATTCCCAATGACTAATTGCGTTCTAAATACTCCACAATCTTTTGCATTTCTGCTCTTGCCTTTTTCCAAAGTTGTGCAAGCTTTTTGTCTTTGATTCTATTCACAGGGATAAAATAGTAAATACAAAAACCTAAACCATCGTATTTTACATGATCCTGAATATCTGCTGTTTCAATTTTACCTTTAGGTAACGGTTCAGGCGGGGCGATTTTAGGCATCCCTTTTGGAATATCAAGTACCCACCCGCCAGGCTCAAGATAAAGAGGGTGTTTACCAAATACATGGCCACAGGCGCACTCTTTCTTTCGGGCCCCATGCTCTTTGTTACATACTGGACACACCTTCATCAATACACAATCTCCAATTCAACAACATTGCATTCAATAGGCATAGCTTGCCCCCGCTTTTCCGGTAGGAGAATCCGGTCATCAATGCTTTTTTGAATAGCTCTTGGAATCACTTTATTTGCCTTCTCACGGCTGGGGAAAACAGTTGTGGTTCTAACTGTTTTCTCCCCGTTGCCAAGCCAAGATGTGCCCTTCAATTCAAGTTGATAAACATGTGTTAGTTTCATGGCGTTTTCACATAAAGAAAATTAACTCGCTTATGCAACTTCATCAATGTTTCAACATCGGCCGGTTCTAAAACCAAATACCACCCTTGAAGATTAGGGTATTTAGTGTGCGGTTGACAACGAACAAATCTATACATCAATGACACCGTCGCTTTCTTTTAAGTTATGTCGTGCATCTTCGATATTGAGGATTATCGGTTCATTTTTAATGACGCGCTCAGCCCGCAGCGTGGCCTCAGCCCGCAGACGCATCACTCTCATCTCAACCTCTGCCCATTCCATAGCTTTTAATTTAGCCTCCGCACTATCAATTTCGTCCTCAATCTCATAGAGAAAAGTTGGTCCATTCACCCATTGCCAACCTCGATAACCATCAGGCGTTTTGATTTCATGTAGTGGTGGTATATTCATTTTATTTCCCCACTCTTAAAGTATTTTGTAACTCCAATCAACCATTTCAAATGCTACTTCCTGAGCCAGTTCTTCTATTTCTTCCGGTGTGGAGTCATCATCAAGATCAAACTCGTTAAAACATTCAGAACCGATCTTATTTGTTCGGATTTTAACTAAAATTTTCATTTTTACCTCCATTTCAAGTATATCATATTCATACTAAAAGTCGAGTGGAGACAGTCGGATTTGAACCGACGACCCTTGGCGTGCAAAACCAACGCTCTCCCGATCTGAGCTATGTCCCCAAAAGCGGCAGTTTGTACATGCCTAGTTGCCGTGGGCGCTGCCGCTATTATCAAGACAACATCTCTTCTTAGCTTCGTTAATGAATTCTTGCCCGCTGATCCATTTTTGATGCCCCATTGAATAAACATTCTTGCCCGCTAATTCAATTAAAAGCGGATTATGAATGGCAGCAATAATTTGACACCCGCGCCCCGCCGCATCTTTAAGAATCTCAGCAAGTTGAACAATTGATTGGATGCTCAAAGCCATATCCGGTTCATCAAGAATAATGACAACATCTGATAATTGATGTAGAGTTTTGAGAATGGCGATATTTTGCTCACCGTGACTGACAAACATAGCTTTAATATGGAAAGTCGTGTCACCATCAAAATAACCCTTTGTACGATAATTGTCGCGTTCAAAATCAAAAGCAAAAGTCGTACAAGATTCAGTAGCAGTGATTACAGCTTTCCCGGCCGCGCAATGAAAATCTGTACCTATAGTATTTTTTGAAGTACCGGCAGCTTGAATAGCTTGAATCAAACTACTTTTCCCCGATCCCTGATTACCAACAAGAAGATTGATACCAGGGCGAAAAGGAACCACCTGATCCTTCTTAAAACATCGCCAATCTTCTATGAATCTTAAAGACGTTATCATTGATAATCTCCAACCCTACTCAAATATACCTGCGCATTTATACTTGTCAAATGATTTTTGTGTATGTTTTGACTAATTCAATATCACCGTCACTCATACAATCGTAAACACTAGAAAAACCGCCATTAAGTGCAAAAGCAATAATTCTAGCATCCATTGCATCGACTGCAATTACCGTATAATCCGTTGGCGCAGTAATATAATCTTGATAGACTCGAACTTTCCAATGTTTCAGGTAGATAACTTTCTTTTTCATCGTGGTTTTCGCCTTATCTTACAAATATTTCGACCTATCTGTTGACATTTACCACATAACCATATTTCTTCCCCATTTAGTTTTTGAAACTACCATATTTTACCTCGGTGGCCACATATTTCATATTTACCGCGTCCATAATCTCTTGGCATTTCATTTCTCCAGTCTGCCTGGGAGGAATCGAACCTCCGACCTGATGCTTATAAGACACCTGCTCTAACCACTGAGCTACAGGCAGTTAAATATGCCACCATAATTTTCGTTTTACAACATAATGTATAGTCACAAGACTTACACCATATTTTTTTAGCAAGTTGTGCTAGTGTATATTCTTTTGTTGCATGGAGCTTTCTGATTTCTTTCACTTTTTTATCTGTAAGTTTAGCTTTTGGTTGTTGAGACCCTATTAAGGTTGGCTTTGTAGATTTCCTTCCTTTCGATGCGCAAGCCAATTTTTATAGAATGCTTTGAAACCACCATAACCATTATTAAAAGTGTATCCTTGCCATTCCCAACATTTATTAAATGCACCTTTAGCGACCCGATTCCAAAAACGGGCAACATACTTTACTGTAAATTTTGGCATAGATTTATTCATAGTACCGGGGGCGGGACTCGAACCCGCATGGGCATAACGCCCACAGAATTTTAAATTCTGTGAGTAAACCAATTCCTCCACCCCGGCCTAAGTAACCACGGCAGGAGTCGAACCTGCACGCCCGAACAGCTGGGTTACTACACTCAATTATCTTTTGAATAGGTCCGGGCATTTTTATTCCTTATTATTGATAAAAGGTTCAAGTTTAATATTTCCAAAAATCGGGCCAGCCCAGTAAGCATGCTCCGTAATTAGTTTCTGTACAATCTCAGCGTTCCAAGAGTTATCACGATAGGGACCAATATGATTATTAAGGAATTCAGCAATTTCTTTGAAAGAGAATCTTTGTATTTGTTTCCATCAACAAGCTAATAAAATTGCCTTGCGCTCCTGTCTGCAAACTACCAATCGTTTTTGATCTTTTGAGTCCAGTTTCCAACCGGAATTTGGTTTGTATCTACCATTGCGTTCTTACCACTTTAATTATACTCACATCAATAGTAAAAGTCAAGTAGAGGAGCCAGGATTTGCACCTAGTCCTCATGGTTCAAAGCCATGTGTGTCTACTAATTACACCACTCCTCCCAAGCAGGGTGAGAAGGATTTGAACCCCCATCTTCTGGCATTTGAAAAACCAGTGCTCTCCCAATTAAGCTACCACCCTGTGAAAACTCGTGTGTGACAACGAAAAAACATAGTAGTTTATCAAGGGAAGGAATCGAACCTCCAGTGCCAGAGGCAGGCAAGTTTATAGTTGCCTTGGATTCAGACCACTACCCAGCCTTGGACCACTACATTTTCCCGCATACACGAGTCCGGCTACCCTAAGAATAGCCGTGTGGAGAAACGTGACGCGCGCTCCACATTCTGTTTTATGTACTAAAAGTATTCGGTCGCCAATTTACACACGATTGACAACCTCGTTATCAAAAAGGAATCACCCCATCCTCCATATTGATTGCTGTATTGAATAATGTTTGTTGTCTATAAGGTACATGAGATTTAAGTTGCTTTGCAATATATACTACTGTACCAGTGTGAAATTGGAGGAGCCATGCCCACCTAGTTTTATCATTCGCCCACGCCTGTAAAATACGATCAGTAATAAACATCGACAAATCACTATCATAGATGTGTTGGTGTCCTGGTGGTCCACCCCAAAATCTAACATCTACACCACATGCGATACGAGTGTTATTAATAGCATTACTAAGAGCAAGGGGGGTAGTCCATACATTACAAAAACAAATGTCATCATGCACACAATTATAAATTCTAAGTACCCACAACACTTCATTCATTCGTAAATGCATCATTTTAGCGCGTAGTAATTTGAAACTCATGCCATTAATCTTTCTACTAAGGACCAATTCTCAGTATTTTCCTTGAACAAAATCAAATCACATAACATACTGAGCACAGTGCCATCGTACCATTTACTATTTTTAGGCGGCCCACCGTAAAAGCGCACTATGCCAAATATGCCGCAGTTCATATTAAGCAAATAATCTTCCCATACTTCAAGAGCTTGATTTGCTGTCCACATTTGACCACCCCAAAAAAAACATTTATGTCCTGCACCCTTTTGACAAATACATAATAGAGCAGTGCGGGTATCCGCACTGGTTAATTGCATTTTCAATGTGGAAATGTTTGTATTCATACTCAATTCTACTTGCTAATAAGCAATTGTCAAATTAATTATACATATTTTTTCTGCATTTCATGGAGATTTTTAAGAGTGCTTGACCCTTCAAATAATACAACTACTGCAATCCGATCAAGCATCATAGAAAGAAGCGTGCCATTGAATATATTCCATTTATCTGGTGGGCCACCAATAAATTGGATGCGCATATCTTTAGCTAACCAACTGTGAACAGTGTTATTATTTACAACACCCGAGCACAAAATCCTGCGTGGTGTCCATTTGTCATGACCCCAATAAAATGTGTCATCAGTACAACCCAAGGTTGTTAGAATCTCACATGCATGTATCATATTAATGACATGGAAGCGCTTTCGATAATAATCAAGAACGGTAAGAGCTATACCCTTACGTGTTTGGGCTTCAACTTGATTTTTTAGAATCGCCATCGCGGCCTCCGAGGTATACCCAGCAAATCTCTTGTCGGCTCCAAACCAACATCCGCTATCCAGTACAGTATTCGATCTATCAGAAATGTGTACAAACTCCCCTTGTATACTTGTATAAGCTCTGACCCCTTCGGTGGCCCACCGACGAATTGTATCGGCACGAGAGAAGCGGCTGCCTCTGGTTTCAACTTGCGGCATAATTCCCCTACGGACAAGCATTTTTTTCCCCATTGGATAAGATCAGATGTTGATCCGAGTCGATCAATCCAATTAGATGCTGTTTGAATAGTTGGATTTCCGAGACACTCAAAAATATCATGTGCCTTCAGAATGAGCGGCATCTTCGCGCTCAGCCTGCGTATTTTCCCGTCGAGTTCGGTCATAATCACAATTAAGTGCCTCCAAAAACCTATCTACAACATCATAACGCCCGACGGCAACAGCATACCAAAGTCGATCAAGTAACATAGTAAGCAATGAACCCTCATACCATTCTTCTTTTTTCGGGGGGCCGCCCCAGAACCATAGATGAACATTACTAGCAAGATTACCCGCAACAAACGGGTTTATAGCAAGCTGCATAGGTGTAGTTGCATCCCCATTACAATAAATCTCATGATTTTCACCGCAAAGAGTATATTGCATATAACGAACTACACGACTAACAGTCAAATGTCCTGTAGCTTGGCATGCTATTTCATAATCAAGTAACCCGCTGTAAGCTGCTATAGATTGCATATTAACACCCAAAGATTCTTGTTGTCGAATATGTAGGCACATTGATAGCTTCCAAATCAGTTCCAATCATTTTAGCAATAGTAGTCACTCCCTGTACACCAATTTCATACAAAACACGATCTTCAAGCAATGTCTGAAGTGTACCTTGATACCAACTTAATTTAACAGGTGGACCACCCCAAAACCAAAAAATAACAGTTTCATGAGCCATGCGACCTTGATGAAAGGGGAAATATTGCTCATTCATAATATCCCTAACATTCCATTTATTTCCTCTGTGGTAAATTACATCATTAGCATAGTCAAAAGCATCAAGGATAGAAACTGCACCCTCAATACTGAGATTACTAATAGTTGCTTTAATTGAGGCAATATGTTGCGCAGTTTTAGAAACAGGGTCATGCCCTAACCGGCGACAAATATCTAATACTTGTGTATCCATTATCGGCACTAATGCTGTAGAAGTCATGGTAATTTACTCAATTATACCTGCGTATATCGAATTGTCAAGTGAAATTTATAATATTGGTGTTTCTATAGCCGGAATATCACGTTCTCTACTAGCACCAGTAACAAACGCTCTTGGATATGCTGCTCTACACCTCGATGTTCTAATAGACAACCATGTTTCACTTATTTGCTCCTCTGGGTTTGGGAGTTCAATTGAACGCCTGTCCATAGCTTGCGATCCGAGATTAGCATAAGGATTCGGGTAATTATTTCGATCAAGAGGCGGCGCCCCACAATCATCAAGAAGACAATTAACTTGTTGAAGAGTATAATGGTCTATTTGAAACAAATTAGGAAAACCATTAATTTCAAGCCATGCCCGTACTGTTAATGTTTCATCCTCTTTAATTCCAATTTTTTCATTTTTCCATTGAATCAAGCGAACAGCAAATAGTTCACATTCACCATAATGTACAAGTAACGCTCGATGCTCGGCATGAAACCGAGGCCAGTTAACCCAATATGGTTTATACCACCGTTTTTCTTTTTTCATTATGCAAAGACGCTTAGCATGTTCTTTATCATACTTTAACCCTCGTCCCTTTACTTCATCAATACACATTAAACCAAAATGAACAAATGCCTGTTCCCAGTTATGCCACATTCGCCACTGTTCACGAACATTCCAACGTACATTAGTAGGATTTGTCAAACAAATTTGAGTACGTATCATAAACACGCTATGAAGTGTTCTTAGTAGTTGAGCATCAGTATAGCACGCTATACTTTTTCTAAAACTTGGGTATGGAATTAAAATTTCATGGTGCATGGCAACAATCTCACATGACATGGAATAGGGTATTGCTCGTCTCGTAAATATCGTTTCATTTCGTTATGATTAGGACCTTCTCTGTATCTGTGCATCAAAACAGCTTTTATTCGATCAAAAGAAACCAATGTTTCATATGTTATAGTTCGATCATTATCTTCATACGCCGTCTCAATAATAAAGCCCCATGATGTTACAACCCAACGCATCGAGCGCCAAAAATCAATATAAATGTCACCGTGATCTACAATTTTATCACAATGACGATCTACAACTTCGTCAAATTGATATTTAGCAACCATTATAACCCTTAAAGCGGTACGGAGAAAACTATTAGATTATGCAACAAAATGAGTATTTTCTGTTTCAAATCGTTTCTTACGAGTGCGCTTTACCCATTCCCCATGGGTTTCAATGCGAGCATGATTAATTGACAATATTGCATCAATCCACCCCTCCCCTTCAGTATGACGGTCACCACATGCACACATCCCAAGTAGTAAATCGCAACTCGTATCAAAACGCCGTTTACCAGTATGAGTTATCCGGCGATCCCAATTATTAGGATATCTGACAAATTGACCTTTATGACCAAATCGCTTGAGAATACGAATATACTTCGCCACTCTCTATCTCCAATACTGGTTAGTTATGATTGCTCGTTCAGATTCTATTCAATCATACTTGATAAATTAAACCGTGTCAACTGATTTTTTACACATTTCTCTGATCGGGGTCAAGAATCTCATTCTCTAAGTCGATGTTCAATATATTGGACCCCAACAATCATCACATTTAATAGGGGTGCCACAATATATCGCACCGCCCATGAAAACATTGCAGTCATCATTAATCAATACCTTTCAGAAATTTACGTATGCGTTCAATATTAGTTCCATAAGTGCCATCAGACTTGCCAAATAATACACCAACTAATCTACCATCCTTATCAAGAATTGGCCCGCCTGAATCCCCGCTCCGTACACTAGCATCAATTTGAATTATGTCACCTGCCGCATTGTGAGCGGGTTGGTAGAAACCTATCACTGCTCCACTATTTGCTTCATACCAACCAGAACCGTAACCACCAACCACGACGGTATCACCTAATTTAACTTTCTCTCCTAATTCAATTGGAGGTAGTAATATTGATTCAATCCGCAAAGCTGCTAAATCCCATAATCTATCTACTTTGACTACTTTAGCCTTATAAACAGTCCAGTCTGGGAAAATAATACGCACAATACCGGCACGATCTTTAACAACATGCCAATTCGTAACAATTAAATTAGAACGGATAAGTGTACCAGTGCCGGCTGATTGTCTACTATCTCTATCTTCTACTAAAACTCTTGTAACATTCGATGGTGGAATATCTGCATTTGTTGAATTGATAAATGCAAAAGCTACCACAATACTCATAAATAAATGTCTCATTTTCTCTCCGTCCCATCAGGATTAAACTTACGACACATATCAAAATTAAAGAACAGCCAACGATTAAAATGCTTAATTACTGGATCATGTGCAATATGCCGAATATATCGATAAATCTCTTCCCACGTTGAGAAAATCATCTCATGTGGAAGTGTCCCAAGTAACCAATTAGGCGCGTTTTTCTTTCCTTGCTCAATATGTACAGCAACAGGCTTCTTTTGACGATTTGCTAAGAATAATTCCTCATAAGTACCACAAGCATGATGTTCTATGTCGATATTAACAACAAGAAAATCAGAAATATCTACCATCCGCAAATCAACGCAACGAGTAATTTTAATTTGTGGAATAGTTGCATCATAATCTCCACAAGCTTTCATCTTATTAGCATAAGCCCGCATTCCAACATCTTCGATACCAATATTAATTGGTTTATGAGTTGGATCAAGCCAAAAAATTTCGAGCCCAGCTAATTCTTGTTGAAGATTTATTCGCCAACCTTCACCACCGTCTGCAACTCGATCCATTGCGCCACATAAATATCCCCGCATATTTTTAAGACGATTCATTTCAAACCTCATTCAAAACTGCAAATTTGCCATGATATTTAACAGCAGCTTTATTATAAGCTCTTGCCGCCTCTTTAAGATCATCATAAAGTCCAAGAGATTTTCGTTTTCCATTTATCCCTATTCGAGCCCACCATTTTCCTTGATGCCAATGAACACCAGTATAACCAGAAGTGTTATTTTTCTGCTTACCTTGATTACAAACACTTTGCCTATCTGTTGCAGGTCGAAGATTGCATCTACGATTATCCAATCTATTTCTATTAATATGATCTGATCTTGCAAAATTCTTAAAATCCATTCGCTCAAGAATCACACGATGCATAAATATTGTTTTACCATCTTTACGAACAGCATAGCCCTTATTATAATACCATTTCCATTGCATTAGAAATGCATAGTCTCGTGGTCCGACAATAGCAAACTTACCTTGAGTTAATGGTATTAACATAGCATCAATTCCTTAGCCATCAATCTTCTCCAAGTCGAGCACTGCTTTTACTAATTCAGTACCCTTTTCAATTGTATCAACCTGAAACCCGCAACATTCTTGAATCATAGGATGATTATGTATATTAGTATCTTCTGCAATCAAGATAATTGGAATGTTATTAGCATCAGCCCAAGCAATTTCAATTATTGTACCTATGCTAACGCGCGTAGCCTTCAGGATATTTACGACCAACAATATTCATAATTTTAGTTCCGAAAGCGAGGATTCTAAGACTCTAACTACAAACTCATTTGATGCTGGAATCACAAACATTCGCGACGTATATTCTCCAACTAAACCACCCCCAACACTCCTAACCCAAAAACCCTTGATCTTCGGTGGTTTAGTTCTATACTTTTTCAATAGTTCTCTCGTAACTTCTTTCGATAAACCAGCAAGCCATATTTGCCTATTCTCACGATAAATTACAAAACCAAAATCGTTATAGACTGTTGTAAAAGTATTACCAATACGTATCCAGGTACACTCTGCCAGTTTCTTTTCTAATTTATTCATTAATCCTCCTCGTCAGATACAAGATTACTATACGGCATCAATTCTTCAACTCGTGATGATCCTATCCGAGTACATCCAAGTTCCAAGTAAAGTTCAACATCCTTATATGTTCGGATGCCGCCGGAAGCTTTAATTTGGCACCTGCCTTTAACTGCGTCCCGCATCAAGATTACAGCATCAGGTGTTGCTCCGCCAGAGCCAAAGCCAGTAGAAGTTTTAATCCAGTCTGCACCAAGATCAGCACATACTACACTCGCTGTTACAATTTGTGCCGGTGAAAGGTAACAGGTTTCTAAAATTACTTTGACTAAGGTGTCCCACTTATGAGCAATTTCTATAACAGCATGAATACCATCACATACATATTTCCATTCACCATCAAGAGCTTTACCAATATTCATTACCATATCTAATTCTTTAGCACCATCCCCTATAGCATTATAAGCTTCAAGCGCTATGGCATCAGGAGTACCATTTCCATGTGGGAAATTAAGAACACAAGAAGCCGCCGGACGATAACCGTCAAGTTGCCTTGCTGCTACATCTATGTAACATGGTTTAATACATATCGAAGCACATCCAAAGCGAATTGCTTTCTGGCAAGCAAGAACCACATCACCACATATAGCGTCAGGTTTTAATACTGTGAGATCAATTGTACTTGCAACTTTTTCAGGTGTGAATTCACACATTAATTTTCTCCTAGTAATTAGGCTTTAATAGCTTCAACAATCTTTTCTGTTACATCACCCCATCCACTACAGGCATAGCATTTGGCTTCATTTGCGCTAGTCCCAGTAAAATAAACACCAATTTCACCATATAACCCCGTAACGCGCCAAATCTTGATTTTAACTATATTATTTTCAATGCGACGATGTCCCGTTTCTTGAGTCATCATTCTTTTTTTACTTTCTTTGGAAATATATAATCACAATCACATATAGCTTTGCGTACATGAACTTTAGCATCGCACTGAGGGCAAACCCTCATTGGTGCCTTTCTCTTAGGTTTATTTTCTTGCTCTATTTCAGGTTCATAATTTATGTTTGCATGTTTTTTACATGCTGTTTTTGCAGCCCGTAAAGTACGATAAAGGGGACGATGTTTCTTGTCAACAAAATCCCACATACTCCTACCAGTTTCGGGGATGAAGATTCGTACACAACTTTGATAACCCGCTGTAATCGTAACACTAAAAACTTGATCACGCCAAACAATGCGATATTTTCCGCGCTTAGCCCGCCACTCTTTATAGTGTTTAGAATCCTTGCTAGTATGTGTCCGAGTCCAATTCATTATTCATCTTTCTGAGGTTCAATCAATTCAATATGTTTCAAATTATCATTTACAGGAAACCATCGTTGATTACCGTCGTAGGTTTCAATATGAATCAAACCATCTTTAACATTAATAAACATAACACTATCAACCACATCAAAATCAACGCAATTATGATAAAAAATGTATGCAGTTTTTCCGAGTCTGTGCATTATTTCTTCCTCTTAGGTTTGGGTCCACGCATCCCTCTAAAGAATCGAGGGTGTGCTGGTGAATAGCCCCTTAAATGAACAACAGCAGCAGTGATCGGGCGCATTAATTCCCGCTTACCACATTTAGGACATGCTTTTTTAGACTGCTTATCACCATCTGCAATACTCAGTATTACTTCAAATTCGTGTTCACAATTTTTACAACGATATGGATAAATTGGCATTGTTTAACCTTCCGAGCTACGAGGATTATGCCCACAGTATTCGCACAATGCTGAGGCAGCTACAAGACAACGTTCCAATCTAGTTAAAGTAACACCCCGCCCATTATCATTCACACCATCAATAGAATGATATTGCCCCCCTGGTCTTTGAATGTCACCGATTGCGGTGACTATAATCTTATTAAGCCACATTGACGATCCGCGTCTAACAGGATAAATAACTGTATCGCCTACAGTAATTTCCCTACCTAAAAAATCACGCGGAGTAAATTCATCACTCATTTTTTCTTCTCCATTTATATATGTTTCCATACTTTACGTTTATGTATTTGACTTATTAAAGATGGGCTAACATTATATATAGGTGCAAGTTTTGTAGGTGTTTCATTTGAAGCTCTAATTTCGTATATATCATTATTTGTAAGCTTTGAACCACCATGCTTTTCACCTTTTTGTTTAGCTGCTCCCCCCCTTAATAACCATATCATTTGAATTTTGAGCCGGTGTACCTAAGAATAAATGTTCTGGATTACAGCAGAGGGGGGTATCACAAGTATGGCAAACAAGTTGGGTACCTGGATCATTACCACTATCCAAATAGTATGCAATTCTATGAGCCCTATAACTTTTACAATTAAATTTTATTTGCCCATAACCACTATGAAGAACACAGCCCTTCCATAACCAGCATTTTTGTTTTTGTTTGTTTACTTGTGACCAGAATCTTTTTTGTTGTTGTGGGGTAAGTTTAGGTATACGTTTTGATAATGTCCACATAGTATCATTAACTTGAATCAAATCATTATCTTCAGCAATCTTTTCACAATAATATTTATCAATTTCGATTGCGATGCAATTTAATCCTAAACGCGAACAAACGCGAAGAGTAGTTCCCGTACCACTAAATAAATCAAGAATTATGTCACCTTGTTTACAACAAAGCTTAATACACCTTTCAACTAATCCTTCATGTAATTGAGTGGGGTGAAATTTCCTACGTTGTTTGCTATTGCCGGTCACACGGGGAAAGTCGAGTATATCACCTGGCACTCGACCGCGCGGATCGGCTCGTTTATCGCCATGTAATTGCCGCCAGGACGGTACACGCACAGCATTAGGATAGAGTAACGTTCCCTTTCGCATTAACCTAACTAAAGGTCGATGATTGATTCCTAAATCGTGACAGTTATGCTGTCCAAAGGTAAATGTTTGAACACAATGTTTTCCCTCCCAATCACTATGCTTTTCAAGAAAACAATGTAACAAATAACCCATAAGGAAAGCATTAATAGGATTATAACTGATCCATACTATATCTGCTTTTGTAACAGATAAATGAATCATATCATTCATCATTCCCATATATTTTTGTGTGGGGAGTTTGTCATTATATTGACCATAACCCAATCCAATATTATCAGGTGGGTCAGCAAAAATCATTCTTACAGGCTTCATCAATGGAAGCATTGACTGAAAATCCGCATTCAAAAGTGTTATCATCATTAACCCCACCAATTACCACAGGACACATCTACACAATCATTATCACAATCATTATCACAATCATTATCACAATCATCATTTCTAAGTGTAGAATTGTTAACACTAGCCCCATACATCGCAATAAAACGGGCATTTCTATTCCCACGCGATGGTGCCCAATCTTGATTAACAGTTTCAATTTGAATTGGTGGCCCAGAAGCATGAGTAATAAATTCATGTAGTTCGTCACCGGTAAGTCTTACAGAACCTCGTATCCCCCCGTGTCTATAAATAGAGATACAAGCTACACTCCCAGGTCGAAGAGAATCTTGAAACATGCCAACATGTCGCTCCCCTTCAGTTTGTAAATCGAATCCAAGGCTGTCGTGAGTCCCAAAGCTCGGGCGGTATTACAAAAGGGCGGCAAAATTCCTCCGGCATTTCAAAACTAGGTCGGCATTTCCAATCAATTACCTCTGCATTAATAGTTTCAGATTCATTTTGTATAACAGACTCAGGGCACTTTTTTTCATGACGGAATATTTGAATCGCTCTAATAGCATTGTTATCATAGCTGCTATAATAGCTGTTATGATAGCTGTTATGATAGCTGTTATGATAGCAGACAACAATATTATCAACTTCATCGTCTAATTGCAATGTTAAACGAAATTGATCACTAGCAATAGATAATTCAATTTTCTTGACCTTGACCAGCTTAAACAATTGAAATGGTAAATACATTTGTCCTAATGCATCTTGTCGTTCCCACCATCGTTTTTTCTTTATCTTATTTGTTTTTGGATCAGGCGCCTCTAAAGGATACCCATAACTCGTACTACCAATCACAATTGAGACGCAAAAACGCTCTACATCTTCATGCTGCGCCTTACAATAAAGATAATCAAGAGCATCATTAATTTGTCTTGTTGTATTACCCCTTCTAACAAGTTCAAGAGCATTAGTATAAGGCATAAAATATCACTTGTGTTAAAGTCTATTGTAACCTATTCAATTATACAATATAAAACTAAATTTGTCAAGTCTATTTTAACTTATATAAACATAAAAAGCAAGCCTATTCATTATTTATTTCTCGCCGCATCTATAGCCCGTTGAGTATAAGCAGACAATGTAACAAGTTGCCCTTCTACCCCATAATCTGTGCTGTCTGCTCGCCCTAAGACTGGTAAAGTAGCTTGGTAACATAACTCACCATTAATAGCATCAATTACATCATTACTCATTGAAAGTGGAATACTATTCATTAATCTATCCCCTATCTAAAGTCCTCTATCTAACTATACAACATAAAATTAAATTTGTCAAGTCTAATCATTCAATTTCATCAAAATTTCCTTCACACGTTCCACCCAGCCACAAACACAAATATTGATACAAGTAGTATGACCCCGAAGATCGGGATTAACCTTTTCAAACGCATCAAATGTTTCACTTGTCCAGAAGAGATACACACGACTTAATCTCCCCCTAATCACTTCACCTAAAGATTCCATATAATGCTGCTGTGCGACATCATTTAGTCCGCCAGTATCACAACAATACAAATGAAAAGAGCGATACCGCAATTGAAAAGGTAAAATGTCACATTCAAAATTGAATCGGGCTACATATTGAAGTAACGTTGGCTTCATAAACCTATATGCCTTTTTAGCACTAGACATTTTCTCTGTGGGTGTGCCCCCTTTTTCGTCTACAAATAAACAAGCTCGGTAAACTGGTGTTGACATAATTCTATTTTCTCCAATAATGTTAAATTAAGATTCGTCATCAGGTTCAATTTTCCGAATTACAAAGTGAATTTCAGGTACATAAGTACCCACAACAAACTTGTCATCAGAATCAAGCCAATGAACAATTGTAGCAGCAGAATGTTCCTCATTAAAAACGGCGTCTGCTATCAATGTCTCAAAGATTTCGATTAACTTTTCACCTTCAACAAATGCACTTTTTAACAAACGCTCACGACTCGGTTGATGTAGTTGGCTCATTGAATTCAATTCTCCTAATTTGCACTTCTTTTGGTAATGGTTTCTTTTTTGAAATATTTAGTGCGCATTTAACAACGGCCCTTGCTTCACTGCGATAATAACCAAGTACAGTGCCGAATTTTTCACCATATCTCCACTCCCAAACATAAGGAATTTTACCGCTTGTAGCATTCTTTCCTACCCGTTCCCTATCTCGTTGTACAAAAGCTAACCTCTCTTGAAATTGTTTATATTGAGATAAATTCCAAAAAAATGGACGTTTACCAACAGGACGGTGATATCGTGTTTTACCCCTTGGCATCATTTTTCCTTAAATATTAACAGAACTAACAAATTTGAAACCATCAACTTTTGAGCCATACATATCAAAATAATTTTTGAAAATAGGTTTAATAGCTTGATACCCCCTTGCTAAAAGCCACTGACTGACATCATTTTTATGATTAGGGAAACAATGTATTTCAGGTACAATTAACGTAATTTTCTGTATTCCATTTTCATTGGCATCAACCTCTACAGAGCCAAGTAATAATGAACCCGCTCCATTATTTCTATAAGCTGGTTTAACAGCAAGGCGTAAGATTTCCGCCTCTTTGTCAGCAATTTTCTTTTTCCACGCAACAAATCCCACTGGCCCCATATTCATAGTAGCAAGTGTAACTGTGCATACTGAATTAAGTGCAAGTGATCGCCATTTATCAACTAACCATGGATAATCATAACTTTTCAAGTCAATATCAATTAGAAAATTAATATCATTCCCTAATGCTGGACGTAATGAAGGTATCATCTTTTACGAAACCTCGCTTCCCCTCGACTAATTTGAGAAACCCATGCTTCTACATTATCTATATCATCTTCCGAATCGAGTGATGCAGCCATCATTTCAAGAACATCACATCTAGAATCATTTTCTTCCCTAGTCACATCAGTAAAAATGTAACCTGATTGAATTGCGGCCCAGCATTTGGTCAAACGTTCAACTAATCCAATTTGCCAATGCGCTGAAATTCGACTACGATGATTAGCAATCCGTAATAATGGAAATTGTAATTCACGAGGTTTGCATACAATTTGATCAATACATACAATTACATTTTCATCGCTTACTTTCTCTCCTAACATCCAAGCATAAATTGAAAGCTGATCAGCCCAATCCTTGCATGTTTCATCAAGATAATGTGAACTAATTATGATTGATTTACACGTCATAGGATCAAAATTCTTATAAGATTTATTATTACTACGACTTGATTTTGCATCGTCAGCACCCCAACCATCACGAATCACAGCATAATATTTATATGGAGTTGAACCCCATTTGCTACAAAATCCATTCACTTTCCAATCTAAAATAACGTGCGCCCCCTCTTTATGAATATATCGACAATCAGGTTTACCCATAAGAGGAACACCATTAACTTGACCATCTAAACGAAATTCAAATTGTGGTGCAAATTCACTTTGTTCTAATTCTTTCAAAAGTTCAGCATAGGCGCCTGTTCGTTTGTAACATTTGAATATGTATTCACCAGCGGCAAGACCGAAATCACGATTATGCTCCTCAACCTGATCAGAGAAAATAGCATCAAATTCAAATTTTAAATCAGCTTTCGTACCAAATAAAGCGGTATGAAGTTCTGATTTTACGTAAGCATCAAAAGCCGAGCCCACCGCCATATAATTTGTTTGTGGAATTTTTGGTGTCCTAACTTCAGCAAGATGTTTCAAATAAAATTCTTCAGGATCACTTTCCCAGAGGGCGAGCGAAGATGGTGATAAGTATGTTGGAATGCGCATAATTAACTCCTATGAAACATGTTTCCAAAATTGATAGCTACGTATACGACTTATTAATGATTTGTCTACACCATATTCTTTAGCTATTTTTGATTGCAATTTTGTTGACGCACGAATTCTTTTTACATCCCTTTCTGTTAATTTTGCAAATGGGTGTTCACTTCCTTTACAATGCCTATTTTTTAAAATTTTATCATTATGATTATCTCGATCAACACCTAAAAATAAATGATAAGGGTTACAACAGGCGGGTGTATCACAATTATAACAAACATGAAATCCAATTGGATCAATCTTATACATTAAAAATAAGCAATACGATGAGCCAGAAAGATTTGTGATTGTATGTTAAATTGTCCATAACCATTTGGTTGAAGTGATGCCTTCCAAAACCAACAATCTTTTTTATCTTTTTTATTAACTTTGCCCCAAAATCTAATTATGTCAGAACGAGTTAATTTAGGAATTTTTCTAAGGCTAAGCATGATTTCATTTCTCTCCAGTTGAACCAAATCCCCCGGCACCACGTTGTGTACTACTTAATGAATCGACTTCCGTAACTGAAAAATCAGCAACGCGATAGAATAAAACTTGTGCGATACGAGTTTGTGCTTTTAATGTTACAGATTTATTAGTTGTATTGTAAAATACAATTTTCCATTCGCCGCGATAATCAGGATCAATCACACCAGCCATAATATGAAGTCCTTGTTTAACTGCTATACCAGAACGATCACAAATACGAGCAACATAATTACATGGAAATTCACAGGCAAGACCTGTGCGTACTAATGCACGTCCTTGTGGTGTGATTGTAACATCTTCGCATGAATAAAAATCATATGCAATGGAATCAGGTTGTTTAGCTGGTAACAAAGCATACCGATGTAGTTTCTTAACTTTTAACATATTCTTTTCCTTATTACGGGTACCAAATCTCCCCATTAAATAAATTCTCACAACCATCAATAGGGCTATCAAATAAATAATAAGTAACACCACCACCTTCAAGAATCTCAATTCCGGCCGTAACCATTTCCATCCAACGTTCAGGTGTTTGCTTATAAGCTTGCTTATGGGCAACTACTAAAGGAATTCCTGCAAGTACAATTGCACGAGCACAATCAGGACAGGAGGCCCAAGGGGCGACCATAATAAGTCCACTAGTAGAAATACCACGTTGCGCCGCTTTCAAAATAACAGCCCGCTCTGCATGTTCCGTAACCCAATATTTACGAGGTCGTTCATAATTTTTAGGGTCAGTAGCCATATCAGAATTAACAAATAAATTTACACCACCCAAAATAATATGCCCGTCATCAGGATGGATTAATAAAGCACCACATTTGGTACTTATATCTGTGCTTTCATCTGCTGCTAATTGATATGCCTGTCGTATCAAATCTTGATAATTCATTTTCTAATCTCCTAATTCTAGCAATTAATACTTTAATCTCCACAACTACCCCCTTTAAGGTTACAAATATCTGTTGATTCTTCAATTAATTCAGCCCCCTCATGCGCTAGTGCTTCTTTATAAGATACAGGTGAAAGTGGCTGACCCATTCGACTACCATCTGGATAACAAGTAATACCACGTAATTGTGGTAAATATCGCATAAGCATAGACCCAAATGGACGAACAACTTCTTTATTATTTAATTCAGTACCGTAAGCAGGGAGGTTTATTGTACTACTGATACAATGATCTACATACCCTTGAACCCATGCTTGAAAAGCCACTCTCTTTTCAATATCTCTCGCAAGTAAATAAGCATCTTCAATTTTACTTGGATCAATTCCATTATCAATTAAACGCTTTGCAACTGGGTCAATAACATACTGATAACAATTTTGATCACCTTTCAAATATCGCCTTTTATATGCAACACAAAAAATAGGTTCAATACCTCCAGTCGTTTCAGCAACAATACTCGTTGTACCATTAGGTGCAATAGCTCTTGTTTTTTTTGGTCGACTTAATTCCCATTTATCTGCCCATTTATTTGCATAACGACCAGATTTAGCATATGCAGATAACCAAACACCTAGCTCTTCGTCAGGAGCGTATATTTTACCACGTTGTAATAACCATTCATGAATGCCCATTAAACCAAGACCTAAGCGCCTATTTTTACTACGAATCTTATCTACATCGCTATAAGGAACATCAGAATAAACAGTACCAGCTAAAAGAAAAGCCGTTGCTATATCTATAATATATTTGAGTTCTAACAAATCTTTTACTTTAGATAAATTAATTGAACCTAAATTACAAACATCATCTGGGTCACGACTACTAATTTCCCCGCAAGCATTTTTATATATTTCACCACTATTTTTTCCAATATCTACACTGAGACCAGGTTCACCAGTTTGAAGCATTTGTTCAATTACTGCCCAATAGACACTATGAGCTAATGAATACTGTAGATGTTCATCGTCTGCATACGCTTCAAAGAATGTGTCATCAAATTGAACACTAATGTTTGTACAATCTAGAATAGCTGGAAAACTATGATCTTTTTCTTTTAAGGTATGAATCTCAGATGGCCAATTCTTGATACGAATAAATTTATGAATATCGGGATGATCCCATTTAAGGCCGGCCCAAATTGCTGAGCGACGATTTCCGCCTTGCATAATGCCACGACCACATTCATTAACTATTTGCATAAGTGAAATTGGACCAGTAGCAACCCCACCTGTTTTACGAATTAAAGCTCCCTCATGCCTTATATCTGAATAACTAACACCGATTCCGGCACCAGTCATCAAAGCCATACTCGCTTTCATCAATAATTCAGACCAGCCTTCGCGGCTATCGTGAACACCGAGACATAAACAATTTCCAACTTGATGAAATTGATTACCTGATGCATATAAATAACGACCACCAGGAAGGAATTTTCGTTCAGTAATCAAGCGGCAAATTTCCTGTGATAATTTATCACGCATTGTATGCCCCACAGCACGCATAACATTTTTTGTTACACGGTATGCGATTTCCTCCCACGTTTCCTTACGGTCACCTTCAATATTATGTGAATATGTTCTATCCATAATAGTTTGTGCAAAATTAGACATACATACTCCCATCATCATCTCCTTTTTCTGTTCTCAAATAATTTGTATTCCAAAAAACTTGCCGTTCTTTTCGGTTCCCAACAACTACTAGAATCACGAAGAATTACACCTTTACCACCTAACCGAAACACCTTCTCCATTTGCCGTTCAACTTCCGTTGCTGCTTTCCTGACATTAAAAGGTAAACGCCGCTGTTGAAGTAGATAAACTCTCCCTTCCGATGATACTGATTCACGTAGTGTAGCTAATTCTTGCTCAAAAGTAATTTTCTCTGCATCCGTTTCAAGAAATTTCCAATCCTCTAGAATACTGCGATTACTTTTTTTCAACCATAAATCAAAGTTAACTCTAAGTATCTTCATTTTTGTATTTGTGTTCTTAATCTCACCGTCACCGAATATTTTATCAATCGGGGGGCAAGCAGAAACAGCAAATTCAATATCATGCCAATCAGATTCAGGTACATTATTTACACAAATTGATTGACATAATTGAAAATTATCTCCCCCGGCCCAGAGCACACCATCTAATGGTGTACATGGTAAAAGATTTAGAAACCAATCAGGAGCGATAATTGGATTTCCATAACAAGACCATAATCCCGTTGCTAAAGATATAATTTTCTTTTTTAATCTCCCAGTTTTAGGATCAACTACATTGGCCCATGGAATTTCAATAATAGGAAATCCCCGACTAATGCCCCCATCCCAAAAGACACGTACCCCATCAAGCATCTCAGAAATATACCAGCCGCCCACAGTTATGTGCGCAGGCTGATATATTTTAGCTAACATGAGAAACTCACGTTCAGGTAAATTACCCATTTACTTTTCCTTTGCTACAATATCTTCATAATGTCGCGGTGGAAAACCATCATTACGATCAAATGCTTCACAAGCAGCTACAGCAATTGCTGCAACTTTCATCATATCGCGCCGTTGTTGAGATGGTGTGGCCTGAAAATCAGATGCTCGACTAGAACAAGAAGTGATATAACGAACCCAATTATCTAAATTATTTTTATCATCAAAATCCAAGTCCCAAAGACTATTTTGATATCCACGTTCAGCACGAATTTCATGCAAAATCTTATCTGTACTACTCATTTTTATTCTCCTAAATATTTACTGAACTGGTGTAGGAATTGGTTCTGACATATCAGAACCAGGAATCTTTTTTAATAATGACGCCACAAGACGTTCTAATTTACGAATATAGTCAACACAACGATTATTTTCTGCAATTTGTTCACTAAGCATTTTAACAGAATCATGAAGAGCCTTTTTTGTTTGTTCATTTTCTTCATGTACACTAGCAACAATCTTTTTAGCTTCTATCACTGTGACGCGAAGCATCTTATTCTCGTCAGATAAATTCTCTGAAACTCGAAGAATTGGTGCAGCGTAGTTTTGCGCATCTTGTACTGCTAGTATACGACTAGTTTCACGCATATTATAGTCATAACCATCAAGCATCTTTTGTTGCCATATATGATTCGCACTAACTTCTACACAAACAAATGAAGTTAAACCCAGTAACAGCACCAAATTCAACACTCTTCCTACTATTGAAATAATTTTCTTCATTATTAGTCCTTCATTAATATACAGTATCTTTTAAGAAGATTAAGTCGAACACGTCGAACTTGTCGTTCACTTATTTCACATTTCTGTGCTATCTCTTTGTTACTTAGTCCCCAATTTTCCTCAGCAATGATTCTTTTCTCTTTGTCATTTTTTACTGTAGCTTTTAGCACGTCTCGTATTTCAAAAAAAGTAAACTCATTATCAAAACGACCACAAGCATTCTTTACATCCGTTAAATCTGCTTCATTCACACGATAGATAGCTTCAACGCCCCCCTTTTCTAATATCTGATTCCTTCTCCGACTAGCAGAAGCAACGGCCCGTAAATCATTAATTTCCCCCTCAATTTTACCAATTAACCTACCTCTTAGATGCTTCAAAAATGAATAACTATCACTACCATCCAAATCTGATTGTTTAAGATTATTAACTGCTACAACAATTGTTTCTAAACCAACAGAAACCATTTCGTCAAGAAATGGTCTTGTAATAGGCCAATAATAAAGGTAACGTGCAACAAGTGATCTAAGATATCGAAAATGACCAAGAATTAATTCTTCTCTTGCCTCTTCATTGCCAACAAAATATTGTTCTAAAACTATTTCTAATTGTTCACCAATTAAAGCAGGAGGCGCATCATTTAATAGGGGGTGTGAAAATTTCTTTTTCCTTCTTTGCGCCTTTGTAAGATGTACTACTTTTTTGCTCATTGTATCTTTTGAACCTTCCAATAGGTTTGGGGGGTGAATCCATAATAACCAGCCTGATCAATGCTATAATTATAACCCAATGGATCATAGATTACAGCTTCCCGACCATTCCAGGCAACGGCATGACCAATTATTTCATTATTAGTTTTTCGATTAATACCAGTAATAACACCACTTGAACAATTTAGATGTCGTTTTAATCGCTGCCAATTCCAATCCTCTGGATCGGCTGTTAAATGCTCTGGTGAAAACCAAATTGGGCAAGTAGGTCCATCAGGTGTAGGTCTCATTTGAGGCACGATTTCAATTGGTGTGCAAGCTAACCCCATTTCTTGAAGCACTTCAATACATTCCTGCGTATGAAAACCACCTTTCATACCAGGAATCTCTTCATAAGGTTCATTTGAACCATCGTGCCCGATTCGATCTGTAAATTCCTTTAATGTTAAATCAACTACCATTGCAAAAGCACACGGTAAACATGACCAAGAATTGGAGCCTATTCGCATCTTAAAACTACTCATGAAGCTTGCCCCCACGCCGCCTCTCTATTGCAACACCTTGTAAATGTGCTTTTCGTTCTGCTTCCCTACGCTCTGCTTCATTTCCAGGTGTGTAGGTATAACAATAACCCTCTTCACCGTACTTACGACCTGGTTTTCCGTCTTTTTGACATGCTTGGACCGGCATTACTTTTCCCCCTTTTCAAAAATTACATTTCATCAAGCCAATTGAGATTGGCATCATAATCTATATCAAGACAACCTCTACGAAGAGATATATTATCAGGATTAGATACAGGCTGCTCAGAAGGCACATTATGATTCAACCCATTTAATAACTCATTCAATAACACATCTACACTTATTAAATATTCATCATAACGTGATTTCCAATAATTGCGCCAATTCGGTGCGGCAAATAATTTATCATATTCTTCTTTTGATGCCGCTGTAAGAATCCATATACCGATGCCAAATTTATCCCATATTGGCCATTTTTGACATTGAGCCTTTGTAAACTCCCATGCCACTGGGTTCTTTACATCAATCCATCTTTGACCAAACTCAGGGTGTCCTATATACAAATCAGGCAAACCTTGTTGGTAAAGATTACCATGTGTAACTTCTACCCACCAACCACGATGCCTGAGAAAAACTATTAAGTCTTTTTGAATCTGCCACTCAGGTCCGTGTCGCTTTCTTCTTAATCTTCTTTGACTCATTTTCAATCACATTCAAAACCGCAAATTCACCATGATATTTGAGTGCAGCTTCATTGTATACTCTTGCTGCTTCCTTTAGATCATCATAAAGTCCAAGAGACATTTCTTTTCTATTCACCATTATTCGAGTATGCCATTTTCTTGCTTGCTTATGCCAACCAATACCAATATAACCAGAAGTATTGTCTTTTCGTTTACCTTGATTACATTGACTCTGACTATTTGTTGCGGGCCGAAGATTACACCTACGATTATCTAATTTATTTCTATTAATATGATCTGATTTTACAAAATTCTTAAAACCCATACGTTCAAGAATTACACGATGCATACGTATTGTTTGTTTGCCATTTGTATAATCTGTACGAACAGCATAACCACCACCTGAATGATGTTTAAGATAACACCATTTCCACTGCATCAGAAATGCATAATCTTTAGGTCCAACAATGGCAAACTTACCCCGTGTTAATGGGATTCTCAAATAACGCATCTAAATCCTCACTTGAAAGATTATCTAAACCCCCGTCCCAGTCTGTAAATCC
>Ga0114919_10000305_pt1 | contig 36667 bp, 30 predicted proteins | sample BlataG_FD_88682 | JGI IMG/M metagenome (GOLD analysis project Ga0114919, IMG submission 88682) | Deep subsurface microbial communities from Black Sea to uncover new lineages of life (NeLLi) - Black_00105 metaG | ecosystem: Environmental > Aquatic > Marine > Oceanic > Sediment | place: Atlantic... | reverse complement strand
TGGAGGGAGTACAGATGCCAATATATGACTTTGTCTGCCGTGATTGTCAGCAGGAATTCGAAATTCTTTTTCGTTCAGACGAAACCCCACAATGTGCTTCCTGTGGGGGAAAACATCTCGATAAATTGCTGAGCGTTCCTGCGACACCCCGCGGAGGCCAGAATGTGGCCGGACCGCGGGGAGGCCTGCCGATGGGACAAGGGCCGTGTGGGGGTAGCGGTTGCGGTCTACCCGAGTGCGGTTGAGAAATGTTTGCAGCGGGACCTAGCCGTTAAGGCAGCACATACACGGCACCGAGTACGGCTCCGGCTTGCATCAAGCCACCCCGAATCGAGATGGGAACGGCTGGTACATACCGCGGGGCGGGATCCCCTGGCCAGTAATGCCCCAGAGCGTAGACACATTCCTGGGGTGGTCGCATTCCCATCTTGTAAGGAAGAATCGCGGCATTGCAGAAAAAGTGAGCCGCTGAAAGAAACGGTTGAGAGACATAGCCGATCGAATGGCCATAACGCTCTGCCTGCAGTTCGCGGAAATAGAGTGGTTTGTGGCAGAGGCCTGAAGCAGTCCAGGCAAAATTAAGGGGTTCTTGCTGGCCGAGATGGTAGCTGTTGAGCGGTATCTGGTGTGTTTCGATATCGCAGGAGATCGGAAAGTCTGCGCCCGGAACACCCGTCACGGCAATATTGAGGCTAATATCGGCAAGCGTTCGATGGAGCAGATATTCGCGGGAGACGCGACAATCTTGTTCGTAAGCGTTCGCTCCTGCTGCGAGAGTGGCATCGAGATCCATGCTGAGCGCGTCCGATTCAGGCTCTGCGATCAGGTCGTCGGAATAGAGGTCGAGGGATTCGAATGGCGGAGCTACAGATCGCAGTAAGTCCAGCGGGACACTACGCTGTTCGTTTTCATCCGGCGGTGCACTCTTGGAAGTTTCATTTTCCGCTTGCTCTGGAGCGGTAAGGATACTGAGTTCACTTTGGGTCACTGGCGTGGGCTCTGTACGTAAAGGAATCTCGCTTTCTTCCACTTTTTCAGGAACCGCCTCTGACTTCGATAATACTTGGGGTGCTTTTTTCTGCGCAGAAGGAGCGGTCGTTTTCTGATTTTCGTCCTCTTTTTTTTGCTCCTCGACTTTCAGCCTCTCTGGTTTTTGCGCCTCAATGTCGTTTTGGCTGCTTCTCTCCTCAGATTCTTCCGGTGCTGTTAGGACTGATTGCTCGTATTTGGCAACGGCGAAAGATTTTTTAGAAGATATGTCAGCAGACTCAGTTTCTATGGTTTCTTCGATTATGGTGATCGCGATCGGTTCAATGTGCGATGGCTGCTCAGGAAGAATCAATTTGAGGTGGGGCTGGACCTGGTCCACCTGTGAATTTGTCTGCAGAGGTTCTTTTTCAACGAAGCCGAATGTCGTATCGCGGATTTGACCGATGGGCTGTACGGCCGATTTTTCCTTGATCAAGATTCGCCCTGCTGGGCTAGATGAGGCAAGAGAGTTCGTTGATTCTGCTTTACTTTTTGCCGTCTGCTGCTGATCCCCAAAAGGGTCGTGCACAACATTCTGAGCGGAAGCTTGTACCCGAGAGCGCGCTCTTAGAGCTTTGTGGTCCCGGTTTTGCTGCGCTGCTTCGTGTTTCGACTTCCAGCCATCGGTCGATGCTCTCGACTCCAGTGGTTTCTCGAAAACAACTTTTTGGATGGGACGCGATCGTGGAGACCAATCGGTGGCCTCTGTAGTCCGAACCGCGAAGAGCGTGAAACCCGATAAGAGGATGATCAAACCGCAGGGAAGGCATGAAGAATCAGTTGCCTTCACCACCGGCGTGTTCCGTGCTGTAGTTCGTCGCTTCCTGCGTAATTGCAATGTCATGCGGATGGCTCTCCCTAACACTTGCCGCTGTGACCTGAATAAATTTTGCCTCTGATCTCAACTTGTCGATCGTTGGTGTACCGCAATAACCCATGCCCGCTTTCAATCCACCGATCAGTTGATAGACAAATGGGCTAAGGTGTCCTTTGTAGGGGACGCGGCCTTCGACTCCCTCCGGTACTAATTTATCTGGTTGTTGTTCTTTTCCTCGCTGGCGATAGCGTTCACTCGACCCTTTGACCATCGCTCCGAGTGATCCCATCCCTCGGTAAACTTTGAATGTACGACCCTGATAAAGAAGCTGTTTTCCAGGACTTTCCTCCAAACCAGCCAGGAGTCCGCCGACCATAACGACATGGGCACCCGCTGCGATTGCCTTGGTGATATCTCCGCTGTATCGAATTCCACCGTCCGCGATAATCGGGACCGCATTGTCCAACGTTGCCATCGTCTTGGCCGCCTCGTAAATCGCCGTAATCTGTGGAACACCCACACCAGAGATGATCCGCGTCGTGCAGATTGAACCGGGTCCAATACCCACTTTGATCGCATCGGCTCCTGCATCCACCAGGTCCCGGCAACCATTGGCAGTGGCGATATTGCCAGCAATGACATCAATTTCCCATCTTTTCTTAATCGTGCGAACAGTCTCAATGACGTTGGCCGAATGTCCGTGGGCACTATCCACGACCAACACGTCGACTCCTTGCCTCATAAGACTTTCCGCTCGTTCATAATCGTGAACGCCTACGGCTCCGCCGACCCGCAATCTTCCCTGGCTATCTTTGCATGCATTCGGGAAGCTTTTCATCATGTCGACGTCCTTAATCGTAATCAGGCCCGTCAGTCTGTAATCTTCGTCAACCAGTAAAAGTTTCTCGACCTTTTTTGCCATTAAAATTTTCTCAGCTTCCGCAAGCGTTACAGTCCCCGTAGCCGTAACCAAGTTCTCACAAGTCATAACTTCCCGGATTTTAAGGTCCGATCCCTCAAGGAATCGAAGGTCGCGGCGGGTGAGAATTCCCTGTAACTGTCGATCTGAGTCGGTAACCGGGACGCCCGAGATGTTGTGCTGATCCATTAGCTTTCGCGCAGTTTCAACGCTGGCATCCGGTGGCAGGGTCACCGGATCGACGATGATGCCATTGGCGGACCGCTTCACCATGTCGACCTCTTCGGTTTGCCTGTCGATCGACATGTTTTTATGGATCACACCGAGGCCACCCTGCTGGGCCAGTGCAATGGCCATGTTACTTTCGGTAACGGTATCCATCGGGGAGCTCAGAAGCGGAATATTGAGCTTAATGCCTCGCGTTAAGCGCGTAGCGACCGATACCTCGGCAGGGACAATTTCACTGTAGCCGGGTTCAAGCAGTACATCGTCGAAAGTTATTCCGGTGTACGCGATCCGTTCATTCATGGCGTGCTGTTCCTGGACTGCAAGACGAAGAATGACCGAGCATTATTACGCGATCAGTGGTCTGACGCAAATGGGGGCAGGGATGCTTTATCCAAGATGGGTAGCGAGGGGGTATGGTCGCGGGGGAAAAGCACAGGATGTCCGCAAGCCGGCACAACTTCGTCAAAGAAGAATTTTTTCGCCCAAGCGTGTACGGCACCACCACAGAAGTTATTGCACAAGTCAATCAGCTGCGGCGGCGCGTTCGCCGCTTGCTTCGCCGACGGACCTTCTGTTCGACTTCTTCAATCTCGTCCACCGGTGCAGTATACCCGTAATCGAGTAGTTCCATCGTGCTCTGTCGAATCAATTGACCCTGGTTGTTTTTTTCTTCCGAGCGATAACTGACCAACGCTCCCGGCACATCGGGAGCATGGACTGACCATTTTGTTGAGGCGCTTTTGCCATTGGTCTTGACTGTTTTTTGATGGGAAGTCTTCTTGACCTCATCGAGTACCGGATGCAGCTGATCAAGGGCTGTGACCTCGACCTGATTGTGGTATGCAGGCTCCTCATCTTCGCCTAGTGTGGTAATCGTTTCACGACGGAGAACGTAGGGCGAAGTTTTATTGGAGTAATGTATTTTGACCAATTTATGTTGTCCAGGACTTTCAATTTCATAGTGGCGGACTCGACAGGGGATCGGCTCGCCGTCCACGCTCGTTTCCTCCGGATCCATTTCTTGCATTAATGTCCGATTTCCAATTTCTTCGCCATGATAACCTACTGAGATCGTTCGCACGGGTGAGTCAAATGTTTTTCCACCGACTTCCAATACCGATTCGATGCGAAGAATCGCATAACCACGACGACTGCGCTGAAGTGCGATCCGCTCAATGTTAGTGGTTGTTCCGGTGGGCTCTCCATTTTCGTCAAAAGAGTCGGTTATGATCCGCGCGGTGCGCCACGCACCCGGAGCGAATCGCCCCCAACCATGATGCTCTTTGGGAATATCGCGCGTTTGTGCCATGCCACTCGGTGCGAGGATGAGCAGCACCAACACAAACCAGCAGGCAGCGATCCGTTTTTTGATTATCGACTGGAGGGTCATCGTGAAAGACGATCTTTTAAGCGAGATGGGAAAGCAAAACTCGTAGGAGCTGTTTTTTATATTTGGTCTGCAGCGAGGACAAAACGGATAACAAAGTATCCAGTGCACCCCAGGGCCTTGTCCCAGATCATCGGATCGTCCGAGATCGCGGTCCAAGCAACTGCGGCACCACCGGTCTTTCATCTCCCCCGCATTTATGCTCCGGGAGACTCTTTCCGCAGAAAAAGTTTTTTTGACCTGACAAAAAAGATGCCAGCTTTTTTCCATGCCAGCTCCCTTGTTTTTCACTGCGACTTTCGCGCTACCCCAGAGGTGTGCCTTACGCAGTCTCGCCATTCTGTCCCAATGTGCCGCTTGATTCCAGAGAGGTCCGATGCCGGACTGCCGAAAAAGATGGAATCGACAAGACGATGAGGATTGAGGCACCAGAAGCTGTATTTTGCATATTTCCGCTAGTTTGGCGCGGAGATCGGACACTGACTGATCGCCAGGACAATCTGTGCGTCCTGCCGCGGTGGCACGCTGCGGAGATCAATCAGGAGTTGGCCTTTTTGTACCCTTCCCACCACCGCAGGTGTCCCGGTTCGCAGTCGCGTGTGGAAGCTGTTGAGCGATTCTGTATCGAGATCGATGGCGACGCACCAGGTTTTGATTTGCTGCGTTGGTACCGAACCTCCTCCCAGAAAGGCTTCTTCCTCGATCGCTTCTGCTTTGGCAATTCCCGTGACGTGTTGGAGTTGGGAAGCGATACTCTCTGCGCGGAGTCGTAGGTTTTCGTTGGGGGTCGCGAGCAGTTGGAGTAAAGGGATTTGGTGTGCAGCCTGTTGAGGATCACGTAGTAATCGCAGCGTTGCCCCCAGTGCTGCAAGCGTTAATTTGTCGACGCGTAATGCTCTGGCCATCGGATGCTGGACAATACGTTCGATTTCCTTTCGTTTTCCTAAGATGATTCCACTTTGGGGTCCGCCCATCAATTTATCGCCACTGAAGAGAACAACGTCGGCCCCGGTCGCGATACTTTCAGCAGCCAATGGTTCATCCCTTATGCCGTAAGGTGTCAGATCCGTGATAGCGCCCGAGCCGATATCGTCGATCACAGGGAGTCGATGTTTTTTTCCTATCCGGACCAATTCAGCCAGCCCAACGCCCGCAGTGAATCCAACGACCATGAAATTACTGGGATGGACCCGCATCAGGGCTGCTGTCTTTTCGCAGATTGCATTTTCGTAATCTTGTTCCCGGGTTTTATTGGTTGTTCCTACTTCTCTTAAGCAGGCCCCGCTTACTTGCATCACATCGGGCAATCGGTAACTGCCACCGATTTCAATCAATTGTCCCCGCGAGACGATCACTTCGCGACCGCTGCCAAGTGCGGCCAGCGTAAGCATCGTGGCACCCGCATTATTATTGACAACAGCCGCCGCTTCAGCACCCGTTATTTCACAAAGGAGTCCCTCGACAGCATCGAAGCGGTTGGAACGCTTTCCGGTGCGGAGGTCCAACTCAAGGCTCGCATAATCGCGGGCGATTGTTACCATCTCTTCGATTGCTTGTTCGGCAAGGGGAGCGCGTCCCAGTCCCGTGTGCAAAAGAATTCCAGTTGCGTTGATGACGGGTCGCAGCGAGGAGCGCTCCCCGCGCAATATTCTTCGTGCAATCCGTTCGGCCATTTGGGTGACCGAGGCGATATCCACCGGTTGATCCACGCCATCGATTTCCTGTCGGTAGTCGTCGAGAAACGAACGCACCCCGTCGACAACTACATTGTGGCTGATCCGATCGACCAGCGGCTTAAGCGGGCTTGTTTCGATCAACTCGGTGACGGAGGGAAGGTGGCGAAGAACACCCTTTGTCATGGCTTCGACCGTTTTTGAATGATTTACTTTGATTCGGAGGGTGCCCGATGGTGCCCGTATGTTTGGCAGTTTTCGCACCACCGATCCCAAGCTACGAGGCTACCAGCAGGGATCGACGGCGTCAAACAGGTGCTGGATACACAGGCAAAAGATCATCTCGTTTTAGTCGCTTATTTTGTCGTCTGTTTGCTCCGATTGTAAACCATTTTTATTTTTCAATGTCCGGTCTAGGAAATCGATTGCTTTGCGAATGCTTCTTTGGTCGTGGGCGGTGGCCAGATGGCCCGCGCCCGACACGGTGTAGCGTTCGGCCTCGACCCCTGCCGCGCGCAGCGTGTGGCACATGCTCTGTGGACTTTCCACCCGAATAATGCGATCGCCCTCACTACGATAAAAAAACATGGGAGGGTCGTCGGCGGAGACGTGTTCTTCAGGCGATGCTTTTTCGTAAACCGTCGGGATATTTTTACGCGTATCGCCGAGCCAATAAACCAAGTGGCGTTGATTTTTGTCCATGTGAGTGAGATTGCAGGGTGCGCCCCCACCCACCACAACCGGCAATCTTGTGGAAGGTTCTCCTGCGGGTGAGTCGAGGAAGGGAAATGCTTCGGCATCCGTACAGGCCCCCAACAGACTGACCAAGTGACCGCCTGCCGAGTAGCCGAAGCCCCCGATCCGCTCAGGATCGATCTTGTATTTTTCAGAGTTCCGTCTAAGGAAGCGAACCGCGTCGGCGCAGTCCTTAAGCTGGGCGGGAGACCGATATGCAGGTGCAAATCGGTAGGAAATGGAGGCGACCGAGTAGCCTTGTGACGCCAATTGATTGGCCAAAGAATGCATGTGCCAAGGGTTTCCCATTCTCCACGCACCGCCATGGATCAGGAGCATGCCCGGGTAGGGCCCCTCTCCCCGAGGCAGCTAAAGATTCATTTTGAGCGTTTCATCACCCACGTGTGACGTAGGGGACGTTTGTCTGGAGATCGAAATGGTGTGATGTTTCGTCCTCGCTCCAGGCCTGGAAGTTGCATGAAGATGCATCCAGCAAGAAGCAGGAGAGCCCGGCCCAAAAGTGTTCTGTTTATGACCATCGTTTTTCCTTCACGTAGGCAATAGAGTTTGCTGTCTTGCGATCCGGTTTACGGGTGCAGGCCGTCGGCCCGCCAAAACCGGTATACCCGGTACGGTCCCTAATTCCACCGCCTGCAGGTAAAAAAATAATAATTTTACGGCGGTTTTCTGGTGCAGGCCAGGCCTAATTTACGACCTCTATTAAGAGCAGGCAGGGAGGCCGTCATCATCACGCGGGAGTGGACCGAGGGACGAACCACTTGCCGCTCAACGTTGCCTGCAGAGTGTAGTGAGACGATTATGTCGCCCCCCTCTTTGGTTTCGCAAGCCGCGACTTCTTTAGAGCAAGAAGCAGCTCGGATTCTGATGGGGAATCCCTACTTGCCAGCCACGTATCGTTTGGACGTCCGCGAAGCCGGCGGAGGTCTCCGACTCTCAGGAAGAGTCGATTCGTATTTTCATAAACAAATGGCACAGGAAAGTCTGCGCGATCTTCCAGGAGTGAAGCGGATCGAGAATTTGCTCGAGGTACTTTCCTGATCACCGCACGGCATGTACCCTTTTATCTTCCTTCCTTCTTCTCGCCCCGATGCGAGGACCGACTTTTCTGAGGTCCGCGATGCGGTTGCTCAATTATCGCACTTCCCACGGCCCGTCCGTGGCAGGATATTTTAAAAGTTACTGGGTCGATCTCTGTTCCGCCGACCCCAATCTGCCCTCGAATGTGCAAGATATTCTTACTGAGGGTTATGGTGATCCCAAAGAGCTTGCCGCCCGTGCCGAGGGAGCTGCCGTCCTTGAACAACTGCCCTCGCGTATCTTGCCCCCGATTCCTCGGCCTGGAAAAATTCTTTGTGTCGGTCTTAATTATCGAGAACATGCGAAAGAAACCGGACAAAAAATTCCGTCCGAGCCGCTGATCTTCAGTAAATTGGGTTCGGCCATTCTTGGCCACAATGCAGAGATTGTGCTACCCGATGTGAGCCGTCAAATCGATTATGAAGCAGAACTCGTTGTCGTCATTGGCAAGCGGGGCCGCAGTATCCCTGCCGAGCAGGCGTGGCAGCATATTGCCGGTTACTGCTGTGGCAATGATGTTTCTGCACGCGACTGGCAGAAAGGCAAACCGGGCGGGCAATGGTTACTGGGCAAATCATTCGATACATTTGCACCGCTTGGGCCCTGGTTGGTGCTGGCCGAAGCGGTGGCAGCTCCCGACAATCTAGCGATCGAATGCCGGGTCAATGGCAAGACGATGCAGGTTTCAAATACAAAAGATCTTATTTTTCCGGTAGATCGCCTCATCGCCTACATTTCCCAGGTCTGCACACTTGAGGTCGGTGATCTGCTCTTTACGGGGACGCCTCCGGGAGTGGGCGCCGCGCGTAAGCCGCCCCTTTTCCTTGCGCCGGGGGATCGGGTGGAGGTGGAAATCGAGCAGATCGGCGTGTTGGCCAATTCCGTGGTGGCCCCCGAATAAGCGCAATGCTCCCAATCGGTTTTTTACGCACCGAAACTGCAGGATTTGACCCCGATGTGGCTTGGAAGGCTGGAGCGGGACGGGCCGAAATGTCGAATCGCTCTGAGGTGGAGCCTTGCGACACGGAGGTCAGGCCAGAAACTGCCCGCAAACCCTACTCTTTGCGCGTTCGGTAGAACCTGTCTTTTCCCCGGTGCTTTGGCTCCGGATGTAACCCTCTTTCCGTTCCACAAGGTGAATATATTGCGCCGTCGAGCACAGAGTGATGATCGTCGTAGGCGGATACTGGTCGAAGAGAGCCCGCGTAAACTTCCAGAAAAAAGGGCGACGCGACGGGCTGCTTCCGAGAACGCTTCCTATGCTCCCGATACGCTGATACGTCAGCCCCAGTTGATCGACTTTCTTCCGCGACGTCTGTGGGTACACCCTCTTCTATGGTTATTCGCCTTGCTGGGCATGGTCGGGTTGGTGAGTTTGCATCACTGGCAAGTGGGCAGAACCGATGGACCCTGGGACCTTTTTCAGCTTCAGCATTCAGCGTCTCTGGCGAATTGGTTTGCAGTGGTTGGACTCATCGCAATCGCGGTACTGGCACTGAATATTTTTTCTTTGCGGCGGTTTTGTAAAAGCGATTACCATACCCGCTATCGCTGGTGGCTTTGGGTCAGTGCAACGGCTATTTTTTCGAGCATGGCCGTAGCGACTGCCGGGCATCGGGTGGTGGCACACGCACTGGCAACCGCCACCGAGTGGAGTCTTCCGTTTGGCGACAATTTATTCTGGTTGGTGCCTGCCGGTCTCCTCTTTACCTTTCTGGCCATCCGACTTGTTTTGGAATTTCGCCATTGTCGGATGGCCACCATCGGGATCGCGGTGACTTGGCTTGTCTTTTGCCTGCGGAGTGTGATGCTTTTAGGATACGACTTCGGGCTGCCGGTTTCCTGGCAGGTTAGCATTGAAGGTGGGTCGACTCTGGGAATGGTTGCTCTGATCGGCTGTGGATTTCTCTGGTATGCGCGGTATGTCCTGCTCGATGTCGAAGGCCGCCTCCCGGTCCGGGCGAAAAGAAAAAAAGTTATTAAAGCGTCGAACGCTTCCAATCCCGCAGTGGAGAAAAACGACGAAAAGCCGGCCAGGCCGCGGGGCCGGAGCGATCTGGAACCCGCTACGAGTCGTCGCGTGGCGGAATTGGTTGACGAAGCAGGCTACGAGGCTGCCGAACCGGAGGAAGCAAGTTTGGCTACGCATAGGACAAAGGAGTCGCACAAGCGTTGCAGCAACGCCCAGAACGATTCAGTGGGCGAAGAAATATCTGAACATCGTACCCGCGAGCAGCAGCGAAAATTTTCTAAGGCAGAGCGTAAAAAGTTACGCAAGTTGAAAGCCAAGGAGCGGCATGCGGCCTAATTTGTCTGCTGGAAGTCCCCTTCCCCGCCGCGATTGATTGGCCGATAACTAAGCACTTGCCTGCCCACGGATGCGCGGAAAGGTTCCGCCAGGGTTTCGAGTTTCTGACCAGGTTGATCGGCTCATGGTTCGTACACGCTTTGCTCCCAGTCCGACAGGTTTTCTTCATATCGGTGGCGTCCGGACGGCGCTTTACAATTGGTTGTTCGCCCGCTCCTGTGGAGGCCAATTTATTCTGAGGATTGATGATACGGATCAATCGCGCAATCTCGAGCAGGCGCTCGTGCCGATCCTTGAAGGCTTTGCATGGCTCGGCATCGACTGGGATGAGGGGCCGGGCAAGGAGGTGGATGGAGTCTGCTATTTTCAGTCGCAGCGGACGGAGCGTTATCAGCAGGCTGTGGACCAACTCCTTCGCACTGGAGATGCCTACCGTGACTTTGCCACGACTGAAGAAATTCAGGCTGAGCGAGAAATGGCCCGCAAGGACGGGCGGCCGACGCGTTACAGCCGTCGTTGGATGGCGACCACCGATGCAGACTGTGCCCGGTATCTGGCCGAAGGTCGACAGGAAGTTATTCGGCTCAAAATGCCAAGCGAGGGAGAGTTGGTCCTTTCTGATCTGGTTCGCGGCGATGTGACGTTCGCCTGGGCTGGTGAACAGGACCATGTGATCAGACGGGCAGATGGTAGTTGCCTTTACCACCTCGCCACGGTGGTCGATGATCACGATTTTAACATCAGCCATGTCATTCGTGCCGAAGAGCATCTTTCCAATACACCGCGACAAATTTTCATTTCCGACGCGTTAGGCTACCCTCGTCCTGAGTATGCGCATTTGCCCTACGTGGCCGAACCCGGCAGCAAAAATAAACTCAGTAAGCGGAAGTTGCAAAAGTATCTTAAGGACCCAGAGTTTGCTCGCTTGCAAGCGGAGGGTGAGTGGATTGCCCATCAAATCCATCGGCCAACCGATGTGGATGGTTTCAATCCCGTTCTCGTCGACTTCTATCGACAGATAGGATTTCTTCCCGATGCTATCCTGAACTACCTGCTTTTGCTCGGTTGGTCGCTTGATGACTCAACTGAAATATTCACCCGTCAGGAGATGATCGACGCTTTTACGATGCAGCGCGTAAATAAAGCACCAGCCAGTTTCGATCCGGGGAAATTAAAAGCTTTTCAAGATAAATGGTTTCAGACGTTAGATGAAAAAAAGAAAGTGGCTCTTTGTGTCCCCTACCTGCAGGAGTCCGGCCTCGTTACGACACCGCCCGATTGCAGTTTGGCACCGCGTTTGACGGCAATTCTGGCTGCGGCCGGCGATCGGATTAAGATTGCAGGCGATATTTTACGCTTTGCCGATTTTTTTGTGCCCGACGACAAACTGGAATACGAAACAAAGCCATTTGCCAAGCGGATTGGGGATGCCGACGCGGTGGAGCGGCTCGGTCGCGTCCGCGATCGGTTCGCAAAATTAGAAAGCTTCGACGCACAAAGTTGTGAAGCGGCCATCCGAGACTTTGTGGAGACCGAAGGGATAAAAATGGGACAAATCATTCATGCTATCCGGGTGGCAGTGACCGGCAAGGCGGTTGGAGCCGGGATGTTTGAAACGCTCGCGATCCTTGGTCGTGAGTCGACGCTCTGCCGGATTGATCGTGCCAGCAGACAAGCCACCGATCAGATCCATGGCGGTGAGGGTGCCGGCGAAGTCGAGGGGGATTAGGGGAGCGGTACGCCGCGTGTTAAAATCATGTCCGTATGATCAAGGATTGGAGCCACTGACCCGGGAGTGGAAATTAAGATGATGTCGGCAGCCAAACAGTCAGGAAATCCAGAACCCAAGCCCTCCTCTCAGGCGAGTCGTGGCAAGCATTTTGTCGAGCAGCTCGTCACGGAAGATTTGGCGAAGGGGAAATTCGGCGACCGCGTACAGACGCGGTTTCCACCAGAACCGAACGGATATCTGCACATCGGGCACGCGAAAAGTATTTGTCTTAATTTCGGAATGGCCGCTACGTTCGGTGGCGTTTGTAATCTTCGTTTCGACGACACGAATCCGATCAAAGAAGAAACCGAATATGTCCGCTCGATCGAGGAAGATCTGCGGTGGCTGGATATTGGCTGGAATGGAAAGGCACTCTACGCGTCCGATTATTTTGATCAGCTTTACGACTGGGCGGTTCGATTGATCAAAGCAGGAGACGCGTTTGTTTGCGATCTAACAGTCGATCAGATTCGGGAGTTTCGGGGGACATTGACCACTCCGGGGAAAGAAAGTCCGTTCCGCAATCGAACGGTCGAGGAGAATCTTGACCTTTTCGACCGCATGCGGAATGGGGAGTTTCCTGACGGAAGTCAAACGCTTCGAGCAAAAGTAGATATGGCTGCAAACAATCTGAATCTACGCGATCCGGTGATGTATCGCATTCTCCATGCATCGCACCATCGGACCAAAGACAAGTGGTGCATCTATCCGATGTATGATTTTACGCATGGTCAGAGCGATTCAATCGAAAACGTGACGCATTCGATCTGCACGCTTGAGTTCGAGGACCATCGACCGCTTTACGATTGGTATCTCGAAAAATTAGACGTCTACCATCCGCGGCAAATTGAATTTGCACGATTGAACCTCACGCACACGGTGATGAGTAAGCGGAAGTTGCTGGAACTGGTTGAGGAAGGTCACGTCAACGGGTGGGATGATCCCCGCATGCCGACGCTTTGCGGGTTGCGACGACGAGGATACACGCCCGAATCAATTCGACGGTTTTGTGATCTGATTGGCGTGGCGAAGTTTAACGGCATGATCGATATTGTGCAGCTTGAAAACTGCTTGCGAGAACATCTCAATCAATGTGCGCCGCGGGTACTGGGAGTGCTCGATCCATTGAAAGTTGTGATTGAGAATTATCCGGAGGAAAAGCAACAACACCTGCAGGCAATCAACAATCCACAAGATCCTGAAGCTGGACAGCGAACAATGCCGTTTGGCCGGGAACTCTATATTGAACGGAGCGATTTTCTTGAGGATCCACCCAAGAAATTTTTTCGCCTCGCGCCCGGGCGTGAAGTTCGTTTGCGGTATGCCTACTTTATTACGTGCCATGAGGTGATCCGCGATGCGGAGACAAATGAAATTATTGAACTCCGTTGCACTTACGATCCGGAAACCCTCGGAGGGAAGGCACCCGATGGTCGCAAGGTCAAAGGAACGATCCACTGGGTTTCAGTCAAAGAGGCGGTTCCGGTGGAGGTGCGTCTCTACGACTATTTATTTGCGGTGGAAAACCCGTACGACGTTCCGGAGGGCGGCGATTGGCGTGATCATTTAAATCCTGATTCTCGCAAGGTGCTGCCGCGCGTCTGGGTGGAACCGAGTTTGGCCGAGGTTCCGGTCGGTGCCATTTATCAGTTCGAGCGGAACGGATATTTCTGTGTCGACCCCGACAGTCGCCCCGGGAAACCGGTCTTCAATCGAACGGTCACCCTGCGTGATCGCTGGGCAAAAATGAAAAAGCGGGAAAAGGCCAAGTCCTAGCCTGCTCCGCGTTGGCGGTCCTCTTGGCCCAACCCCCTGCCCCACAATAGTTTGCCACCCGGGCGAACCCGCCGGCAGAATTTTTTCGTCCGGCGCCGATTTTCTTTTGGCCGTTTGCTCGATGGCAGCGTAAAAACTCCCGTAGTAGGCAAAAGAAGTGCGAAAACACTGCTATTAAAGCTCTTGCCCTTACTACTGAACGCCGATATAGTAAGTATTCATTTGTTCACTAATCGGGATTTGGGTGCAAGTGAGCCGCTGAGAGATCACCGCTCGACTTGCGGGAAAAAAGTTTCTTTACGATAAAAGGGAGACAATCACGATGATTACATCCACAAGCAGAACACCACAAACGGTATCTGCCTCATCCTCGGACGATCGCATGTCGAAGAAAAACTCTGCCAAAAAGGCTGCTAAATCAAAATCTGATGCCAGTTCCAACAAGAGGAAAGCATCTACGACGAAATCCTCTCGAGGGAAAGCTTCTGTGGCCGAAGTCTTTTCCGCCGGGGATGCCATGGTTCAAAATAATCCACAACTCAAAAATACCCTGCAGCAGATTGAGAAAGAATTTGGCGAAGGTGCGATCATGCCATTAGGGTCGGCTCAGCAGGGCCGCATCAAGGGTATTTCAACCGGTTGCCTCTCGCTTGACATCGCACTCGGTGGTCAAGGAATTCCGCGGGGACGCGTGACCGAAATGTTTGGCCCCGAATCGAGTGGTAAAACCACGTTGGCCTTGCACGTGGTTGCAGAAGCTCAGGCTGCAGGTGGAATCGCGGCATTTATTGATGCCGAACATGCTCTCGATCCAAGTTGGGCAAAAAAATTAGGTGTAGAGTTAGAAACGCTTCTCGTTTCGCAGCCGAATCACGGCGAACAGGCGATGAACATCTGTGAGATGCTGGTTCAATCTAATGCAGTTGATATCGTCGTGATCGACTCGGTGGCTGCATTAATCCCCCAGAAAGAACTCGAGGGTGAAATTGGTGATACCCACATCGGTCTTCAGGCTCGATTAATGAGCCAAGCAATGCGGCGACTCACGGGCTCGATTGCCAAGAGTAAGACATGTGTGGTCTTTATTAACCAGATTCGAGAAAAAATTGGTGTGATGTTCGGCAGTCCTGAGACAACACCCGGAGGACGCGCATTAAAGTTCTACTGCTCCTGTCGCATCGATGTCCGTAGAATTGGTCAACTCAAAGATGGCGAGGATGTCGTCGGTCAGCGGGTACGGGCAAAGGTCGTAAAAAATAAAGTTGCACCCCCATTCCGCCTCGCCGAATTTGACATGATGCATACAGACGGGATTAGTTACGAGGGCGATATTATTGATATGGCACTTGCATCCAAGTACGTTGTCCGCAGCGGGGCTTGGTTCCGCTACGGAGACATCCAGTTGGGGCAAGGTCGAGAAAAGGCGAGGATTTTCCTCAAAGAAAATCCAAAGGTTACCCAGAAGTTACGTGAAGAGGTGCTGGCGGCAGGAGGTCATCACGACTTATTGGCCGGTACTGATTCCACGGAGGCACTACCATCGGAATCGGAAACAGAAACGGAGGCGGTCTCGGCAGGTTGAAGTCGAGTCCTTGGGGGACTCGATGCTTGGGCTTTGAGGTTCGTCGCATCAAAGCGGTTTGCAGTTTTTCTCGAGTCCGAATCGCAATGACAGGAATGGTTTCCCGTAGATCATCTCGCCGGTTATCTAAAAAAAGTCGCCCCACGAAGGGTGGGGTGCTTTCCTCGGGCGGCATTTTGGTTTGGGGACCGCTTTTCGCAGTCGTCTTTTTAGCCTGGTCTCAGCGTTTGGTTCTCGGGGAAGAGTCGCCACATAAAGAATCGCTTTCAGGATTGGCAGTGGCGACCGCCTTGGAGGAAGTGCTGATCCAGGTCATTGCCGAAGCGGCGGATTCGGTTGTACCGATTGCTATTTTTCGCGCTGGTGGTGTGGCAGAATCAAATCGGATTGTTGGCAGTCGGGGCTTTCGCGTTGCAGATCCTGCCAGTACGCCGCCGCTCGATGCGGTTCCCGACGCTTATGGCACCGGTGTGGTTGTGAACGACGAAGGTTTGATTCTGACCAATCAACATGTGGTTCAAGGTGCAGTCGCTGCGCTGCGGATTTTTATTCGCGTTCCAGAAAGGCCTTTGTGGGACGAGGTCCGGATCAAAGCCACCGACACTTATAGCGATCTGGCGGTTTTGGAGGGCGTCTCGCCCGGATTTGCAAAACGCAAGTGGCGGCCCATGCCTTTAGGCGATGGGGAAAAATTGCGTAAAGGTCAGATTGTTATCACGCTGGGTAATCCCTTCGCACTTGCACGTGATGGTGAAGTGAGCGCGGGATGGGGAATTGTTTCAAACCTCCGCCGCAAATTGCCGCCTACGCGTGGATCGGCAAAAACACCAAGACGCCCGAGCATGCACCATTTGGGAACATTGATCCAAACAGATGCAAAGTTGAATTTAGGGACGAGCGGAGGTCCTCTGTTGAACTTGCAGGGCGAAATGATCGGGCTCACGACCTCGCTGGCGGCCATCGAGGGCCACGAGCGTGCTGCCGGCTATGCTTTGGCGGTTGATCAGTCATTTCGTCGGGCACTTGGTCTGCTCATGCAGGGCCGCGAGGTCGAATACGGTTTTATGGGAATTCGTCCAGGGGAACTCAAAGAAAGCGAACGCATAGCCGGGCAACGTGGTGTCCGTGTGCAAAGCGTCATCAATGGTGGACCCGTTGTTGGCCAGGTACGAAGAATGGATGTGGTGACGCACATTGACGGCGAAAGTGTTGACTCGCTTGATGGCTTGTTACTAAGAATAGGTCGATCACCGGCACACCAAGAGGTCATTTTACGCGTTCTTCGCAAGGGACGTCCCTTAAATATTCCGGTGAAGCTGACAAAGAATCGTGTCTGGGGAGATTCGATTGCCACAGTACAACCGTCATCGTGGCGGGGCTTACGTATCGATCATCCGGCGGCGATGCGGCCTTTTTCGGATGTTTGGCAAATCCCGACTGAATGCGTCGTCGTGCGTGAAGTTTTTAAGGGTAGCCCTGCCGAGAAGGCCGGGATTGAACCAGGCATGCAGATTCATCGACTCGGCAACGTTCCAACCTATTCTGTCGCTGCGTTTCGTCAGGGGATCAAAGATCTGACCGGCCCGATCCAAGTTGAAGTTCAAAATCCGCGGGGTGGACCGCCCGAGTTTTACGAAATCGCAGAATCCCCCCGCTAGTTCCTCGGGGGCTGGAAAGCGTGCTTGAGGCTGGTGAGCCCAGGTGGGACGGGGTATCATAACGCGGCTTCCTCGCGCCTCCTCCGTGGTTGACCCCGACCACGATGTGACCGGACAGGCTTGATTTTCAGACGCCAGATCCCTCGGACGTAATCATGAAGACCGATGAACTTAGAGAAAAGTATTTAAGTTTTTTCGAGCAAAAGGGGCACCGCCGGCAACCGAGCGATGTCCTCGTACCCACCTGGGACCCATCGGTTCTCTTCACGCCTGCGGGCATGAATCAATTCAAGGATCATTTTCTCGGCAAAGTGAAGCTTGATTTTACCAGGGCAACGACCTGTCAAAAGTGCTTGCGCACTGGCGATATCGAGAATGTGGGCCGCACGGCTTATCACCACACCTTTTTTGAGATGCTTGGCAACTTCAGTTTTGGTGATTACTTCAAGCGGGAGGCGATTTTTTGGGCCTGGGAATTTTTGACGGACAAAAAATGGCTCGGTCTTTCTCCGGAGCGTCTCAGCGTAACCGTTTACAAACAAGACAAACAAGCGGCCGACATCTGGCATGAAGAAATAGGCTTAGCGGAAAGCCGGATTGAATGGCTTGACGAAGACGAGAACTTTTGGCCGGCCAGTGCACCAAGTCAGGGCCCGGATGGCGTCTGTGGTCCATGTAGCGAGATTTTTTTCCACGATGATCACGGAGGTGCCGTCGAGATTTGGAATCTGGTGTTTACGCAGTTTCAACGGGTGGGCGACCCCCCGGATAATCTTCGACCGCTGCCAAGTCAGAATATTGACACCGGAATGGGATTGGAACGAACGGCGGCGACGCTTCAGGGAGTCGAAACTAATTTTCATATCGATACGCTGTTGCCTATCGTCGAAGCGGCAGCAGAAGTTTGCGGCAAAGAATACCAATACGATACCGATAATGGTCGCCGCCTGAGAAGGATCACAGATCATATTCGCGCCTGCTCGATGGCAATTCATGAGAATGTCTACCCGGGGGCTCAGAAAGAAAAATATGTTATCCGTCGGTTGCTTCGGCGGGCGGTACTCGATGGACATCAAATGGGACTTCGCGACCCGTTCTTACATCAATTGGTGACTCCTGTTTTTAGCGTAATGAAAAGCGCATACGCTGAAGTCAGTGATACGGCCAATCGTGTTGCAGAGGTTGTTAAAAGCGAAGAGGCAAATTTCTTCGGTACGATTGATGCAGGACTGGAACACATTGAGAAAATCTTTTCGGAGATGCGATCTACGGGCCGCCAGGCAGTAGACGGGCAACAAGCTGCCGAACTTTATCAGACGTACGGTGTACCAGTAGAAATGTTTGAGTCTATGGCGGCAGAAAATAATTTTGCCTTTGACTGGGAAGGCTACCATCGCGCGATGCGCGATCATGGTGAAGCATCAGGAAAGGTGAGTCATGCAGTCATGGGTATGCATGGTCCCATGGATGCTGCAAGAAAAGTCTTGCACGAAGTGGAATTTCTCGGGTACGACGTTCTCGAAGCAGATGCCGAATTGAAATTTGTGATCGCCCAAAATCAACTTTGCGATCATTTTCAAGAATTGGGCCATGAGTCGCCTGCGATTGTGATCTTGGACCGCACTCCCTTCTATGGTGAGAGTGGTGGCCAAGTCGGAGATCAGGGAGAAATTCTTGGGAATGGATTTCGTTTCTGTGTAAACGATACGCAGAAGGAGGGAAAATTAGTGCTTCATTCAGGCCACCTTGTCGAAGGAGAAATGAAGCCAGGTTGTCGCGTGACGGCCCGCGTTGCGGCGCCGCGGCGAGATGGTATTCGGCGTGCACATTCTGCAACACATCTTTTGCACCATGCACTGCACAAGCATCTTGGCGAACATGCACAGCAACAGGGTTCGAAGGTAGAACAGGATGCCTTGCGTTTTGATTTCAGTAATCCACAAGCCCTTTCCGCCGATCAGTTGGAGCAAATCCAGTCACACGTGGCAGAACGTATTGCGCAGGACGCAAAAGTTATCGCCTCAACTCTCCCACTCGCCGAGGCTCGGAGTCGTGGCGCCATGATGCTCTTTGGTGAGAAGTATCCCGATCCGGTGCGGATGATTGCGATGGGAGACTTTAGCAAGGAACTTTGCGGTGGTACCCATTTGGAAAACACATTGGCTGTTGATGTGTTCGAAATTATTTCAGAGGAAAGCGTTTCGGCGGGGACCCGGCGGATTGTAGCGTTGACAGGAGAAAAAGCCCGCCAGCATCGTGAAGCCGCGAACGGCACGCTTACGCAGATTGCAAGTCAACTCAAGGTAGAGCTTAACCAAGTTCCGGCGGCAGTCGAGACGCTCTTTCGCTATGTGCGGGATATGAAGAAGCAGATTGAGCGACACACAATGAAAGATACAAGGCTCAGTTTGGAAAAGTTGCCCATCATGGAACGATCTTTGCCGCAACTTCTACACGCGACGGCAAACGTTTTGAATGTTGCAGTGAGCGATGTACTGGACCGTTTCGAGGGACTTTTTGCGGAGCGCGACGTCTTGGAGGAGCAGCGTCGTGAGGCGGCATCTACCAAAACAATATCCGCCGAAACATTGTTGAAAATGGGTGAAGAAGTGGCGGGAGTGAATCTGGTTGTGGCCGATGTTGCTGGTGGCAATGCCAATCAGCTGCGAAGTCTGATTGATCAACTTCGTCGAGAAAGTGGTTTGGTCGCAGCGCTTCTTGCGAGTCGCATGCCCGAGGACAAAGTTTTGTTGGTTGCGGGTATCAGTGACGGGTTGGTCGGGGGTCCGCTCGATGCCGGACATTGGGTCGGTACGGTTGCCAAGGTTGTTGGCGGCGGCGGTGGCGGTAAGCCCGGGATGGCACAGGCGGGTGGGCGTGATGCAGCAAAAATTCCCGAGGCGCTTGAAACAGCGCGAGTATTTGTGCGTAAGGCGCTCCAAGCATAGGGCCGCTTGGCAGCATCTGGTCTATGAGATATGTTGCCAGCAATCAAAGAAGGCGCGATGGTAGCCTCGGGTTTGGAGACCATCTGTCCGGAGAGTTTGCACTTAAAAGGAGGATTGAAAGTGGCCTATACCTTGCCCGAACTTCCCTACGCTTATGACGCACTGGAGCCGTACATCGATGCTCGTACGATGGAAATCCATCACGCGAAGCATCACAACGCCTATGTCCAAAAGGTCAACGCAGCGATCGAGGGAACAGAGTTAGAAAATCTAAGTATCGAACAACTTGTATCTAATTTAGATGGCGTACCAGAAAATATTCGTGGGGCAGTTCGGAATAACGGTGGTGGTCACGCAAATCACAGTCTCTTCTGGACGGTGATGCGTCCCAGCGGGGGTGGCTCTCCGAGCGGTGCGGTGGCGGCAGCGATTGACGCCGATTTAGGAGGATTTGATGCTTTCAAGAAAGCCTTTTCACAGGCGGCGGCAACGCGTTTTGGGAGCGGTTGGGCATGGCTTTGTCTGGATGGTGGTGGAAAATTGCATGTTTGCTCGACACCGAATCAGGACAATCCGCGGATGACGAGTCTGGTTGAATGCCCGGGTACTCCGATTCTCGGACTGGATGTGTGGGAGCATGCATACTATCTGCACTATCAGAATCGTCGGCCCGATTACGTGGAAGCATTTTTCAACGTCATCGATTGGAATGCAGTTTCCGATCGCTATGAAGCCGGAAAAGGCTAAGTTGGCTTGTTGCTTTACAATGGATAGCAAAATAATAGAGACCGGCGCTCACTCGGAGGCCGGTCTCTTTTTGTGCATGCATGTTGATTCTAGACGCGGGTCGATCCACGCTCTTAGCCAAGTTGCTGGCATTGCCTTCATTTCTGCGCAAGTTGCAGCAGAAGTGGTTTTGACGTTGACCTCGGTTGCAGGAGACCTATAATCCGCACCCCGAGTGTTTTGGAGAAAGGTGTTGCAACTAAAAGCACGCTTTTCGACAAGAGTTTCAACAAAAAAACCGAAACCAAAAGTATTGGTCAGTAGGATTTCGATTGTCATCAGAGGTCTTTCCTATGCACATGGATTTAAAACAGACTTTGGCCTGCACCGCTCTTTTACTTGCGATCAGTGGTTGCCAGAGTGGTGCCGGCTCATCTTCCTGGAAGTGGTGGGGTGGTGCGCAAAAAGCACAATCGGTTTCCTCGTCAGAATTGGCTGGATCTCCCTATGACGGTGTTGCGTTGCCATCGGCACAGGTTCAACCACCAAAAGTGCCTGAAGGAAAACCTGCTGCGAAGAAATCTTTAGCGAAAATTCCACCAGGGACACCCACGCCAGACGCCTACGTTTCGACCATCGAACAATCTACAAAGAGTGCATTACCCACCTACCCGAGTACATCGTATCCGAGTACCCCGTACTCCAATACACGGACACAGAACGCGGGAAGGAATGAGGTGCCTGGTTCGGCAGCACCCAACGTAGCAAAACCAAGATATCCAGCAACGGGATTCGCAGCCGGCAGCCCTCAGCCGACCTATCCGACAACGTCTGTGGGTTCCGCTCCTGATGAGAGTCCTCCTGCGAATTCGCGGCCTCTCGCACAGGACGGTCGGGGACCGTCTTCAGGAACCTATGGATTCAACGCACCGACTACCGGAAACACCGGACCCAATCCTAAAGCGGCGGGGACGGGGCCACGCTACAGTTCGAATGTTGGCGCGTTTGCTGCTGGCACACCATCGGCTGGACCGAGTGTCGTGCCTCCGGCGAATACACAATTTCCAACCGCCTCGACATCTCCTTCACAAAGTCCCCTCGGACCCCGGTACGCAACTTTGCCAGGCCAGCGTGGCGGTTCGCGGTACGATGCCCGCCCTGCCTCACCGTTGGCCGGTACGATGCCCCCCGCGTCACCCTCCGCTCCTTCCTCTCCCACCACCAATCCTGGAGTGAGAGCCGATGTGCGCAGCCCAAGTGCGGGAAACAATCAGGCCGGACGCTACCCTCAAACTGTCGTGCCGAGAAACCCGGTTGCGGGGAGCATCGAACAGGTTGGTTTCACGCCTGGAAGTACGAGTCGCTACGTGCCTAACGGGACCAAGGTGGCTCCCACCGTGCCGGGTGACAGAAATAATTACCAATCCGATATACCGTACAATCCGCCGGCAACGGATCGCCCCTGAGAGCGAGGGAACACAGGAAGAACCGAGTAGGACCGAACACCACTTTTTAGTGCACTGTCCATGAATGCCAAGGAAGGCATTCCGTACAGAAATATTTCTGTACCTCTTCAAAAGAGTAACGAACAAGGATGTTCGTTACTCTTTTTTTATGATTGCGACTCTGCCAGGAATGGTTGTTCCTTACCAGCCCATGACCATGTTGGATTCGATCACTTTTCGTGAACGTTCCAGGTCCGCACCTGTTTCGTGCATATAGAGCCTGATGGCCTGTACTTTGTCTCCCGAGGCCTTTGCCAAGCAGTCTCTGGCGGTATTGCAGGGATCACCGTTGCCTTGGGAAAGCCCTAAGGCACTTTTGGAAATAACCCAGGTATCCCGGGGTCGCCTCGTTAAACGCGTGACCTCCTCTTCGGGATACGCGTCCTGAACAACGTCTGTTGCGGATGGTTCGTCGTCGGCCCAAGTAATAATAATGTGGTTATCCGTCTCAACCTCAAACAGCGGCATGATCAATTTCCCCCTCTTCGTCAGTGCGAAACGGTCATTCTTGCAACCCGCTCAGAATACCCTATGGAGGGTCTATTCTACAACATCCTTGCCAGATTTCATCCCCGGGGCCGTACTTGCGGGGTCAACGTCTGGCACTATAATCAGGCGATTAAACTCCCGTTTGGGGGGCCGTAGCTCAATTGGTTAGAGTACCGGACTGTCGATCCGGTGGTTGCGGGTTCGAGTCCCGTCGGCCTCGCTCGGTTCGTCGAAGTCGCCCCGGACGGCGGTTCGAAAAGCCGCCTCAACTGCGTTGTGCATCTTGACTCTCGGTGTGACATCCCTACCATTTCGCAGAACATTTCCACGCTGTGTGAATTGGGCAGCGTGCTTTTTCCGCCAAGCTGTTTTGAAGAAGGAGCCAACGTTGATGAGTCGTGCATTCAAACTTTTTTTGCTGATTTTTACATTGATCCTTGGGGAGATAGATGCCATGGCCGAGGAGTCTGAGGGGAACGCGGGAGTCGCTGCGAAAGCACTCGATTTCAAAATGAAATCACTCGATGGGAAAGAAGTCGATCTCAATAAATATCAGGGCGATGTGGTACTCGTTGTCAACGTAGCAAGCGAGTGTGGCTTGACACCCCAGTATGAGCAACTGCAGGCACTGCACAAAAAGTATGGGCCCCAGGGACTTCGAGTGATTGGATTTCCCTGCAATCAGTTCGGCAGGCAGGAGCCCGGTTCCGCGGAGGAGATTCGCGAATTCTGCACGTCCAATTATGGGGTCACCTTCGATCTTTTCGAAAAGGTCGATGTCAACGGGAACGATGCCTGTCCGCTTTATAAATTGCTCACCGGTCTCGCGACCAAACCCAAAGGCGCGGGAGACGTGTCCTGGAATTTTGAGAAATTCCTTATCGATCGTGACGGAAAAGTCGTCCGTCGTTTTGAACCGCAGACAGGACCAAACGATCCTGTCTTGATTGGCGTACTTGAAGGCGAACTGAAGGCCGACCGGCCGAATACGAGCAAAGACAAAAAGTCGTGATGGATCACCTCCGGCCACCGCAAAGGTCGGTCAAAGCGCAAGCATGGGGTTTGGTCGTGGCGGTGGGTGTTTGTTACGGGGCGGCCTTGCTGGGCAATCTTGCAACTGTGCCGCAGATTCCCACGTGGTATGCGGGAATTGCAAAACCTCTCTGGACGCCACCCGATTGGGTGTTTGGCCCCGTGTGGTCCTTGCTCTATGCGATGATGGCGGTCGCGGTGTGGCTCATCTGGCGACAAGCCGGTTGGAAAGCAGGAAAGCGACCGCTGCTTTGGTTTGCCTCTCAGTTGGGACTCAACAGTCTCTGGAGTTTGCTTTTCTTTGGCGCCGAGAAGCCAGCATGGGCCATGGGTGAAATCCTTCTCCTCTGGCTTGCAATTTTGATGACCATCCGCGCTTTCTGGCCCATCTCCAGATCGGCTGCGTGGTTACTTGTTCCCTATCTTTTATGGGTGTCCTTTGCCTCGGGACTCAATGCGGCCATTTGGCAAATGAATCGTTAGGCCGGCCGTTTGCAGGATTAAGAATCGGCAGTCGGCGGATCGGTCGCCTTTTTCTTACGCCCTGCCCACCATTCGCTCGTGTGCTGGACGACCACGAAAAAGGTCGGTACGAAAAGGACCGCCAGGAACGTGGAGGTGACCATCCCACCAAGTACGGTTGAACCCAGCGAAATCCGGCTCGAGGCCCCGGCACCCTTCGCAGTGACCAGCGGCAGCATGCCGAGAATAAACGCAAAACTTGTCATCATGATCGGCCGAAAGCGTAGACGGGCCGCCTCGGCTGCCGCCTCGGCAATGGATTTGCCTTGTTTGCGGATTTCGCGGGCGAATTCAACGATCAAAATCGCATTTTTGCTGGCCAGAGCGATGACAAGGATCAGCCCGATTTGGGCGTAGATATCGATACCAAAGGGAAGGACATAAATCGCGGCGGCCGATCCCAAGAGTGCGATGGGGACCACAAGAATCACAGCCGTTGGACTGGCCCAACTTTCATACTGGGCGGCAAGTACCAGATAAACCATCAAGACGGCCAAGGCGAAGACCACGATCGGTTGGCTGCCCATATTGGCTTCTTGATAGGAAACCCCGGTCCAGGCATAGCTACTGCCAAAGGGCAGATGTTTCTTCGCCAGTCGCTCCATCGCCGCCATCGCTTCTCCCGAACTGTATCCGGGACTCGCCATGCCCATCAAAAGCGCCGCGGGGTAAAGATTGTAGCGACTAACGATTTGCGGCCCATACGAACGTTTGATGTTGATGAGAGTTCCCAAGGGAACCATGTCCCCTTTCGTGTTGCGGACTTCAAGTCTTTTCAGGTCTTGTACCGAATTACGAAATTGATTGTCAGCCTGGATGCGCACCTGGTAGGTGTAATTGAATTTATTGAAGTCGTTCGCATAGAAGGCACCGAGATATCCCTGCATCGTCTGGAAAACATCGTTCAATTGCAGATCGAGTGTAGCTGCTTTCTGTCGATCAATATCGATTTGCATTTGGGGAACCCCAGCCTGAAACGCCGTTTGTATATTCTCCAGCGAAGGCTCATTTTTGCTGTCCAGGGTTATGGCCTCGATGGATTTCTCAAGCATCTCAAGTTCACCCTGCAAATCCTCGCCCGACTGAGCAAGGAGTTCGAGGCTGAAACCACCACTGATTCCCAGCCCGGGGATCGACGGTGGCGGGAGTGCAAAGACTTTGGCTGGCTGATAATCCAGGGACATTTTCTGCAAGGCATTATAAATGCCAAGCAAGGATGTCTCTGAAGTCGTTCTCTCAGACCAGTCCTTGAGGATGATATAGATGACAGCACTGTTCGAGGAACTCGTGTTATCCAGGAGCGAACGCCCGCCAATGATCACAGTATCCGCAACGCCTGGTAATTTCGCAATCATCGTCTGCAATTCGTCGGTGACTCCATGCGTTCGCTGCAGGGATGCGGCGGGCGGGAGTTCTGCCGAAACCAGAAGGTAGCCCTGGTCTTCGGTGGGAAGAAATCCGGTCGGCAGCGATTGAAAACACCAGATCGTAAGCACCACAAGTGCCACAAAGCCGAGCATCGTGGGAACAACCCAGCAAACAAGCCTTTGGATCAGGGCAAAATACATCCGTTCGCAGCGGTCATAAAACCGATTGAAAGTGCGGGCAAAGATGCCCGGTTTCTTGGGGGGTCGGAGATAGACCGCGCACTGTGCCGGCTTAAGCGTTACCGCATTGATCGTACTAATCACAGCCGTGGCGGCAATCGTCAGGGCAAACTGACGGTACATCTGTCCCACGATGCCTCCGAGAAACGTCGAGGGAAGGAATACCGCCATCAGCACGAGACTGGTCGCAATGATGGGACCAAAGAGTTCATCCATCGCCCGAATCGTGGCATTTTTAGGGGTTTCTCCATCACTGATATGATGCGAGGCATTTTCCACGATGATAATGGCATCATCGACCACCAGGCCGATGGCGAGAATAAGTCCGAACAGCGTCAGCATGTTGACGGTGAATCCGAATAACCCAAAAAAGGCAAAGGCTCCAATGATGGTGACCGGTACGGTTGTGGCTGGCACCATGACCGCCCGCCAATCTTGTAAGAACACCAGGATCACGACCAGCACCAGGAAGCCAGCTTCCAAGAGGGTTCGATAAACCTCATCAATCGAAGCTTTAACGAATTTCGTGGTATTGAAAGGAATGTCGTAGACCAGTCCGGTGGGAAAGCGCCGAGCCAATTCAACCATTTTTTCCTGAATCGCTTCAGCCAGATCGAGTGCGTTGGCACCCGGCAATTGGTAGACGGCCACGCCCGCGCTTGGCATGCCGCTTTTTTCACAGTAGACACTGTAGTCCTTACTCCCGAGTTCCACGCGTCCCACATCGCGGAGGTAGGTCAATGCTCCATCGTCGCCACCCTTGAGAATAATGCTCTCAAATTCGGCAACTTCCGTAAGGCGGCCCTTCACGTTGAGGGTCAATTGGAATTCGGTGTCCGGGGGTGCCGGGGGGCCGCCGAGTTGTCCAGCGGCAACTTGGACATTTTGTCCTTGGACGGCTTTGAGAACATCCTGCACGGTCAGGTTGCGCGCTTTTAGCGCCCCGGGATTGAGCCAGATCCGCATGGAATAGTCACCACTTCCAAAGACGGTAATACTCCCTACCCCGTTGATGCGAGAAAGTTCCTCTTTGATGCGTACCGTAGCGTAGTTGCTTAGCGCCAGTGGATTGATGCTTCCATCGGGGGAAGTGAGCGCGACGATCAGCACAATATCGGTCGATTGTTTTTGCGTGACGACACCTTGTTGCTTGACCTCTTGCGGTAGTTGCGGTTCTGCGATTGCGACTCGGTTTTCAACCAATATCTGCGCCGTATCCAGATCGGTACCAATGTCGAAAGTGATGGTGAGTGTGTAGCTGCCGTTGCTCGCGCACGTACTGGACATGTAGAGCATGTTTTCCACACCGTTGACCTGCTGTTCAATCGGTTGGGCCACAGTTTCCGAGAGTACCTCTGCGTTGGCGCCTGGATAGGTCGTTACCACCTGGACCGTGGGAGGTGTAATCTGAGGGTACTGCTCAACCGGTAAACGGACGAGTGTGACGATGCCGAGAATCACCGTGACGATGGCGATTACATTCGCAAAGATAGGTCGCTCAATAAAAAATCGCGACAGCATATTGGTTCGACATCCTTAAGATCTAGTGGACGCAGAGGACCACAGTGCGGCATTGTGAAAACAATGTGAAAACAATCCCCTACCCTCCGGTACCGGAAGTTTGGTTTGCCGACGGTGGTGGCGATGGTGACGGTGGTGACGGTGTCGATCCCTCCGTTGCTTCATGAACGCTTACTTTCGCACCGGGGGGTGCGTTGTGCTGTCCGGCGATCACGACCCGATCTTCGGTGGAAAGCCCTTTATTGATGACAGTCATCCGGTCAACTTCAGGGCCGATTTCAACGTAACGGTAGTTGGCAACTTGGTTCGGGTCGACCACGACCACATAGGTTCCCACGATGTCTTGTCCAATGGCTTCGCTCTTGACGAGCAAATGTGGGCCTTTCGAGACGGGAACCCGAATGTTGACGAATTGGCCCGGCACGAGGATGCGTTCACCTTTTTCTGGTTTGGGGTTGTGGAAAACGCCACGTACCTGAAGCGTTCCTGTGTCGGTACTGAACTGATTGTCGCTAAAATCGATGACGCCCTGATGCGGGTATTGATCCGCATCGATATTCAGGCCGAGTTCCACGCGAATCTTCTTTGATTTCACCGGCGGACGCTTCCCTTCACGAATCGATTTTTCAACGCGCTCGATCGTATGCTCATCGACATAAAAATAAGCATAAATGGGATCGACCGAAACGACTGTCGTAAGCAGCGTTGCTTGGGCCGTGCCGCCGGTGATGAGATTTCCCACCGAGACATAGTTGCGACTGACCTGACCCAAAATAGGCGAACTGATGGTGCAATAGTTGAGGTCCAATTGGGCCTCCTCGAGCTGCGCCTGCGCTTGCATCACATTTGCATCCTGCACCCCCACATTCGCTACCGACCGATCAATTGAGACCTGAGCGATTGCACCGGGGTCCGTTCGTTGAAGTCCGATATCGCGTTTGTATTGGATGTGTGCCAACTTTTGTTGCGCCTTGGACTGTTCGAGACTTGCCGTCTGCTGGTCGACTTTAGCCTGGAACGGTCGCTGATCGATAATAAAAAGCACCTCCTCTTTTCCCACTTCGCTGCCGCTCTTAAAGCGAATTTTATCGAGGTATCCCGAAACGCGACTGCGGATATCGACCGAGTCAATGGCTTCGATTTGACCGGTAAAATATTCATACAGCGTGACATCTTGCATTACCGGATGAACAACCGTGACCGGAGGCAGTTGATCGACCGTGTCGCTACCGCGGTTGCAGGCGGTAAGCGCCAGCGAGACTGCGGCAAGGGGAAGGAGGTGCGGCATCCGGTTGAGGAAACGCCTCAGTGTCCATTTTCGAAAAGTGCGAGCGAATTTTTGAGGAGGGAGAGTTTGCATCAGTTCGCGACGCCTCGCTCGGTTCAGCACAACCATACGAAAATCCCCTAAACCCGAAATTCCTTCGAAGAGATACCGGTTCGAGTATAATTCAAAATGCGCGGTGGTGTATCCCAAACACGATGGTCGATTTTGGCCATCCGCTACGGAAATGTGAGAGCGAAGAAAAAAGGCCCGGACTTATTGATCAGGCGTATTTTCAGGTCTTGTGCCCTGAAGCTCGCCACCCCATTTAAGAAATTGGCCCGAGAGTCGACCCTCGGAGTCTACGTCCAAGTAATTCCAGTCGTTCCCTTTCTCCCCCCAGTCAAATAAATACCCCTCCGCTTTTTTCCACTTTCCGTGTTCTTCCCGCCCAGCACCCTGCCAGTGACACGTGCCATCACTTTTGACTTGCATGGTACCGGTGTACCAGGACCAGGAGCCGAGGATGGCCGGTGTGTCGCTTTGCTGTGCAGGTTCTTTATCGGTCCAGCCGACCAAAGCGACCAGACAGAAGGCCGCGATAAGCAGTGAGAGTCCTCCCGCCCATTGTAGTTGCTGATGTGTCATGACGTTCTTTTCCTGGCAGTTCGGTAGATTGAAAACGGTGGTGCCCAAGGGCCCCGGCAGCCCGGCAGACACGCGTCACAGTGTAGTGAAAAGAGGAATGACTCGTAAGCAGGGGGATTTGCGAGTTTTAAGATGAGGTATCCAGTCCCTCGGTTTCGAGTTTCCCACGAAGCCAGCCAGGGCGGTTGGTGGTCACACCGTCGACTCCGCATTGGGCGAGTTGGTAGGCAAGCGGGGGATTGTCGACTGTCCAAAAGTAACAACCGAATCCAGCGTCGTGCAGTTTTTCGACCGCTCTGCGGTCGATCGCAGCTGCCGCATCGAGATCGACTCCATCGAGTTCGAGACGTTTGGCTTTTTCAACCAACTTCTCGATGGCTGCCTCGCTCCAGGGTGCTGCGACACGATCGGCGACCGCGGCACACAGGAGTGCCGAACTCGCAGGGAGTATTGTTTTTGTTTTTGCAATCAACGCCGCATTGAAGCCGATCAGGACCAACCGGGATTGCAGTTTCACGTCGCCGGCGAGTTGTGCCGCGAGAGGTGCAAGAATTTCCTCACCACATTTTATCTCAATAAACAGGCGTGCCCACTCGGGGAGTGTGGTCAGGATTTCTGCAAGCCGTGGTATCTGCTCTCCTCGATAAGCGGGACCTTTCCAGCCCCCGGCGTCTGCCTGCTGCAGTTCGGCGTAGGTGGATTCGGCGACGATCATTTGGCGATCGCAAGTGCGCGTGGTGTCGGCATCGTGAATCGCGACGATGTGTTCATCTTGGGTCAGTCGGATGTCGATTTCTACCGCATCTGCCTGCTGCCTCCAGGCCAGATTGATCGCAGCGAGGGTATTTTCAGGTGCATCAAAGGAGGCTCCGCGGTGCGCAATGATCTGTGGTAAGTGCATTTGCCCTTTCCCTCCACGCTTCATAGTTTGCCGACCGCGCGAATACAAAAAATGCTGTGCCAGATTCCTATCGAGTGTGCGGCGCCAACGCCGTATTGTGGATAACTCCAGTAGATTGTCACTCGGTGGATTGATTGACGCAGTGTGCTTCGCTAGTTTGGGCCAGTTTGGGCGAGTTTGGTTTGATTGTGTGGGCGGGGATGCTGCCACCTCTTCGCTATGGATACAACGTCGACGCAAATCTAGATCATAGCCGCAAAGGTTGGAGAGCAAAGACCGATGCTGGGACTTAAATCCGCGACTTCTGCCTGTTGGCTTGAGCAAGTCAGAGAAAATCTCAAAGAAGTGCTAATCGATCATGCGCACTGTGAAAAAAAAGCAGCCCGCACGGCGATGAATTTGCTCTGCGCGTACGACACCCATGCGGAGTTGTGTCGTGAAATGACACTGATTATTGCGGAAGAGCTCGAGCACTTCGACCTGGTTTGTGCGCTGCTCCTTCGCCGGGGGATCACGTTCCGCCGGCAGCAGCCGGCCGCGTACGGGAAGGAACTGAACAAATTAGTCCGCTCCAACGAACCGGACCGGGCGGTGGATCGGTTACTGGTCGCGGGGTTGATCGAGGCGCGTTCGTGCGAGCGGTTCGCCGCCTTACGGGATCATTTGGAAGATAGCGAACTCGCAGCGTTTTATGGAAACTTGTTTGAATCCGAAGCACGTCATCATACGACCTATCTGCGACTGGCCCGAAGTTTTGCCTCCCCCGAAGTGGTCGCTTTACGACACGATGAACTCGCAGCGGCAGAGGCAGCGATTCTTGCCAGCGGCAGTTTGCTGCCGAGGATGCACAGCTAAAGCGGGGGGTGGATTGCAGGGGATGCCTCGTTGGCAGCAACCGATGGAAGGAGCCGGGGCATGGGCCCCAAGAGGTAAAAATGCTTGACAGCCGCTCTAAAGGCCCTTAGAATTTGAGGTTAGGGTTTTCAGTTGCGATTTTTTCCGGATTGCCGGTATACTGCAGTAAGCGTGAGTCGATAATATTTCCAGTAGGTTGCGCGGTTTCTTCTGAAAACGAAAGATGTGAGAAGGCGAGCGGCTGAGCAAAGAAAACCGGCGAAGAAGAAGAGGGGCTCTATCTCGGGAGGTTACGACCGTGACTTTTCATAGAATATTTCATCAACCAATGCGGAACAGCAAAACGGTGGAGAGCAAAAAAATGAATAATTCTGGCAAGGTGAATACTGGCAAAGTAAAAAAGAGCCGCACAGGTTTTACGTTGGTGGAACTGCTGGTCGTGATTGCGATCATCGGCATTTTGGCTTCGATGCTGTTGCCGGCCATTAATTCTGCACGCGAAGCTGCCCGTGGGGCACAGTGCGGGAGCAATGCACGAAACCTGGGACTCGCCTGTCAGTCCTACAGCGGCCAAAATAGAGAAAAGCTCCCCGCCATTTCGGGCAATCAGGCGGGGAGTGGTTTGGTGGAACTGATGCCCTATCTGGAACTAAGCAATGCGTACGATGCGATCTCAAATGGTGGTGCTCTCGCAAAGAAGGTACCCATCTTTATGTGTCCCAGTGGGGTCAATCAAGACGGGATGACTGATGACGGTACAGGCAATGATACTAATACTCCCATGACCAATTATGTGCAGTGCATTGGTACCAACTATAATTACTGCCAAATCGATCCGACGGACGACGATGGCAATGCCTGGGAAGGAGGCAGCGGAGCGGATGGAACTGGAGACGATCCCAGTGGTTTTGGTGCGGATGGTCCGGGCGCATTTCGGTCAACGCGTACTAGTCGCGCTTCGATGGCCCGAGACGGGGAGAGTAACACTCTGTTTTATAGTGAAAAGAGCGATGCGGGCCAGTTAAATGGAACCGAAGGTACTGTGGTTTTTCATGCTGGTAACAAACCCAATCATAAGGCCGAAGGAAGTAACACCATCACGGCCACAGACACCCACGCCCACAGCAATCACCCGGGCGGTGTGCAGGCTACGTTTGGAGATGCGCACGTCGAATTTTTTACCAACGATACGGACTTGGGCCTTTGGAAAGCCTTAAGCACGTCCAACGGCGGAGAGGCCTGGGGACTGGCCGGTTCGCAGTGAATAGATATTTGTATGCTCCAAAAAATAAAGCCCGCAGGAATGCGGGCTTTATTTATATGCAAATGTTACTTGTGTATTACTTGCCGAGTTCTGTGACCACCAGGTCGCCGACCCCGCTCGTGCTGTAGCCCATCTTGCCTGCCGATTGACTCTGCATCTTTTCGCCCGTCACGCGGGCCACCGCGCGGTCGACCCGCGCGGCAGATTCGCTGTGGCCCGCTTGGTCCAGGAGCATGGCCATCGCGTTGATCGCTGCGATCGGATTGATCACGCCTTGCCCGGTGTATTTCGGGGCACTGCCACCCATCGGTTCGAACATGCTCGTGCCCCCTTGGTCGGGATTGATGTTGCCCCCAGCAGCAACCCCCATTCCACCCTGCAGCATCCCACCCAGGTCGGTAATGATGTCACCGAACATGTTGGTGGTGACAATCACATCGTAATACTCGGGATTTTTGACCATCCACATGCAGCAGGCATCCACGTGGTTGTAGTCGGCTTTGACGTCCGGATAATCAGCAGCCACTTCCTGAAACGTACGCCACCAGAGGTCGTGTCCATAGGTCAGCACGTTGGTTTTGGCGACGAGGGTCAACATTTTTCCTTTGGGGTTGTTTCTCCGCTGCGTGTATTCGAACGCCCAGCGGATACACCGCTCGCAACCCTTGCGACTGTAGAGGGCCGTTTGACTGGCCACTTCATCGGCAGTTCCCTTTTTAAGAAATCCCCCCACGCCACAGTAGAGATCCTCTGTATTTTCGCGCACGACCACGAAATCGATGTCCTCCGGGCCCTTGCCCGCCAGTGGCGTTTCCACTCCGGGCAGCAGCTTCACGGGGCGGAGGTTGATGTATTGATCGAGTTGAAATCGCAATTCAAGCAGGAGTCCCTTTTCGAGAATCCCGGGAGCGACATCCGGATGCCCTACCGCGCCGAGATAAATCGCATCAAAACACGAAAGCTCCTCGACCGCTCCCTCGGGCAGCACTTCACCGGTCTGCAGATAACGATCGCCACCAAAGTCGAAGGCGGTCAGTTCGTACGAAAATCCATCGAGTGTGGCCACGGCCTCGAGCACTTTGAGGCCCTCAGCGACGACTTCCGGACCGGTCCCGTCTCCGCCGATAACGGCAATTTTTATCGAATCCTTTGCAGCCAACTCCGCGTTCACTCGATGTGGCCTCCAGCAAACTTTGAATGACAAGTGCGAGGACGGATTTTAGCAGTCCTGTCGCACCTTCTCAAGCGCATCGATTTCACTGGAAAGGCAACTGACAAAAGCGGCTGTGCGACACACTTGCGAGCGAGCGCGATCCACAGTGCGAGAGTAGTCGCGTGACTGACCGGGAAGTCAATTTTTACTGAAATCCAGTTGGGTCGCCGCTTCACGCGAGACAGGATTGCTGAGAAATTTTTCGCGACATTGAGGACAAAGATCAAACCGCAGTTGTTGATAGACCTCACCGCTGATTGCTTCGCTCTCGGAATCATCCATCTGTTCCAGGATGTCTTGGATCTCTAAGAGATGGTCACGGTCGTCGTCGCTTTCATCGGTGTTGTTCACTTCAGTTGCCGCATAAACTTCCATGCGAACGACGTACCGGAGTGCATGGTTTGGATCGAGGAGTCGTTTGCATGCGTCACAAGAATGATGAATCATAACGAGTTTGTTCCTTCAAGTATTCTCAACAGCAATCCCTGCCCCGTCCGCGACGGCGACACCTGTGATCAGCTCCATCTCTGTGATCGATGCCTTCATCGTACTGACCCCGACCACGCGTTGACAACCCAAATCGTACGGATTTGTTGATTTTTATCAGCCTTGGATGTTCTTCCGTCAGCGGTGCTACCGGCGACTCGATTCAGCCTTGGATGGGCCGGTACGAATCGTCCGTTGTGCACCGTTGTGTTTGTTAAGGACTAGGCCGATGGTTAGAATGCCTCTAGAATGCGTATGGCGGATTTGATTGCCTCATAAGGAGATAGGGCTAATGACGCGTCTTGCTGGCGGTGCATTGTGTTCGGCTTCGAACAGTTCTTCCTCGGGTTCATTGAAAGCGCCGGGTAGCACAGGACAGAGCGTTCTGGTGCTCAATCGCCTCTACACGGCGGTGCATGTCGTCAATGTACGTCGGGCAATCTGCCTGCTTTTTCGAGAATTGGCGGAAGTTATTCACATCGAAGCGGGTCGTTACGTTAACTACGATTTTTTGTCCTGGCAAGAAATCAGTCAATTGAAACTTGATTTCGAGGAACACGATCCACAGTCGGACTGGCTGCAGTCGGTGCACTTCGCCGTCGAGATTCCAAGGGTTATCCGCCTTCTTTCCTACGACAAAGTTCCCCGCCATGGGATGCGTTTCAATCGGCGGAATGTGTTTGCGCGCGATGGGAATTGCTGCCAATACTGCGGCAAGCGATTTCCCACAAGTGAGCTAAGCCTCGATCATGTGCGTCCCCGCAGTCAGGGTGGTGCCATGGGGTGGGAAAATATTGTTTGCTGTTGCGTTGCGTGCAACTCCTGCAAGGGAGGTCGTACACCGGAGCAAGCAGGAATGCGACTGGTGCAAACACCGAAGCGACCGCGTCACAATCCGTTGCTACGAGGTAAACTCCAAAACCCAAAATACGAAAGCTGGAAAGCGTTTCTCAGCGATGCCTACTGGAATGTCGATCTCACATAAAACATTTCTTGCGTGAGCAATCCTTTTCTAATGGTACCCCATCGCACGCCGGGATTCCGTGTCATCACGATGGAGAACCGCGCAAGCACCATTGGAGATCGAAAAGAAGGAACTAAAAAAGGCCACCAGGAGGTGGCCTTTGAGGTGGATCGTCATTGTTCGCGTGCAGAATTTACTTTACTCTGGCGGTCCCTTCAGAGGCTCTTTCTTTTCTGTAATGACCGGTAGTTGGGCTGCCATTTCCGCATTCAGTTCCGTGAAGGCCGTCCATTCTTCGGGGAGATTGTCTTCATGGAAAATAGCTTCCACCGGACACTCAGGAACGCAGGCTTCGCAGTCGATGCATTCGTCCGGATGAATATAGAGCATCTTTTCCCCCTCGTAGAAGCACTCGACCGGGCATACGACTACACAGTCGGTGTACTTGCAAGCGAAACAGGGTTCGGCAACGACATGTGTCATGGGGTAAATCTCCTTGCCAGATGGATTGGATTAGGCAGCCCGCTCTAGAGCGCGTTAAAGGACACCCAGTTTTCTATGGTTTATCGACCAATTCTACGAAAACTTATAGTCTTTTTTGTCTGAAAGTCAAGCGATTCAACCCACACCGACAGGCCGGTAACCGCCGGGTCCGGTTTCATTTGTCTTGCTTCGCTTTCGGCCCGACTCTAAAATCAGGCAGTCCCTTGGGTGCATGGCGATTTTAGCCCGCAACGAAGAGAATCTGCAGCGTCTGTTGGCCGATCTTGCGGGGTAAAATGGTTCAATTTGTAATCTTTTTCAGTAGGTAAACCTTTGGCGCTCTCCGACGTCGATCGCGAATTGCTCGACCGTTGCCTTGCACAGCAACCGGGTGCCTGGAAGAGCTTTATTGATCGGTTCATGGGCCTGGTCATCCATGTGGTCCATCAGGTTGCCCGCACGCGCTCCATTCGGCCCTCGGAAGCAGATCGGGATGATTTGTTGGCAGAAGTCTTTTTAACATTTGTAGACAACGACTTTGCGGTTTTACGGCATTTTCGAGGCCAAAGTAGTTTGGCGACCTATTTGACAGTCGTTGCCCGCCGCGTCGTTGTTCGGGCGATCACGCGGTTGCGTTCACCGGTGGGCGGGCCTTCCACCCATTTTTCCAGCCAGCTCGACGCAGACGTTCCCGATCCGCATCCAGAAGCCGCAGCCGTTTTGAGTGATCGAGACCAAGTGGAGCGACTACTGGCGGAGTTGGAAGGTGCGGAGCGCGACATCGTTCGGCTTTACCACCTCGAGGGACGGAGCTACTACGAAATCAGTATGGCGACCGGAATTCCTGAAAATAGTATCGGTCCCCTGCTCAGTCGCGCCCGTGAAAAACTGCGCCGTGTCGACGCGAATCGGACCTGATTCTTCCGCCAAAAGCCTTGGCAGCTGCGTCACTGCGACTGCTCGGCAACACAAGCGGCCCGTCCTGCGCGCGGATTGCCGTCTGTTGAGAACCCGTTTTTGAGGAAATTCTTTGCGGCGCGGGCAAACGTGCGTTGCCCGAGGCAGCCCGCCATGGACGCTCTTCCACCGGTTGCGAGTTGATGGTCGAGATATTCGCCACCAACGCGTCTTTGGTCAATGTTGCACGCTGCTGGTTGAGGTTCGCCGTACCGTTCGGTGGCACGGGGCTTGATTGCACGGGGCCCGGTTCTGTCACACGGATGTTCGGGAAACCTGGATACTGCGGTTGCGACCACAT
>Ga0114919_10000304_pt1 | contig 36727 bp, 32 predicted proteins | sample BlataG_FD_88682 | JGI IMG/M metagenome (GOLD analysis project Ga0114919, IMG submission 88682) | Deep subsurface microbial communities from Black Sea to uncover new lineages of life (NeLLi) - Black_00105 metaG | ecosystem: Environmental > Aquatic > Marine > Oceanic > Sediment | place: Atlantic... | reverse complement strand
GGTTTTAAACACCTTTAAGTCCTTTTTTTAATAAAATTTTTTTTTACCCCAAACCAAAAGGAAAAAAAATGCCCCCCCCCCCCCCCCCCCCCAATGCCCATTTGACTGGCAGGGCATCATGGCAGATGGAGGGGACTGGAAAGGGACTCACAGACATCCCTCACCACCCTCCCTCCCATTCATCTATTCACCTCCTCCTAATACCTGCACTCTATTCAGCTCCTCCACGTATGGCAGTAATTCAGGCACTTTATCGTACAATCCAAAGAGTCCCCCCGTATGCACGAACACCACCCTCCTCCCCCTCCATTTTTCTGCATTCTCCGCCACATCCCTCATAAACCCATACCATGCCTTGCCAGTATACACAGGATCTAGTATAATACCTGTCTTTAGTGCAACATCAGCCAGCATCTTCATCTCATCCTCTCTAGTCAGTGCATACCCCAGTCCTTTAGCTTGATGAAATGTCAACAAATCAGCAGCAGTCTTTCCTTGTAAGACATCAGGACCTGCTCCCAAGCCTTGTAATAAACTATCTATGTAGGCTTCAAAATAAGAAGGAGAGTCACATACACCATATGCATGCACCTTTGCATTAAGGCCACTAAGATAGTTACCTAGAGCCAGACCAGCGGCTGTACCACCACTACCACATGCGACTATTATATCTGTGAATGGCTCCAGTCCCTGCGACTTGATTTGTTCACACATCTCGTCTATGCAATGTATGTAGCCCCAGCAACCTAGAGGAGAGCTACCTCCTACTGGTATAAAATAAGGAGTAGGATGTACTCCTTGCTCTGTCAGTCGACGAGTGAGGCGTTCACCCAGCTTCTGACCACCATGCTGAGCATATTCTTCTTTGCTGACAAGATAGATGTGTGCACCTACCAGTCTCTCAGGTAGGAGATTGCCCGTAAGACCTGGATCCTTGTCCAGTAGAGCAGATGATGTTCGTAGTATTATGTGAGCATCTAGTCCCAGACTTCTGGCTGCGATCGTGGTAGCTCTGGTGTGGTTGCTTTGGATGCCTCCGATGGTTACTATCGAAGATGATTGTTGTTTAGCTTCTGCAAGTATGAATTCTAGCTTTCTGACTTTATTTCCAGACATGTCCATGCCACTAAGGTCATCTCTTTTGATCCAAACTTGGGGCATGTTGGGCTCCAGTAGGAGATCTGCGAGGGGTGTCAACGGTGTCGGTAGCAAGCCAAGATTGTAACGGGAACATGGCAATTTGAGTGACGGTATTCCAGTAGCCCAGCTAGGTGGATTATAAGGTTCTAAATGGAACAATTGGCCAGACATTTCGAAAGGGAAGAGAGGAAACCTCTTGAAAGGCAGACAAAATGATCAAAATTACTGATTATTACAAGGGTTTAATCGAATAGGTCCCAATTAAGAATACAAAACGATGCAATAATTCTACTAAACAGCCTAGGTGCGTCCACATAAGCTGATTGATGTCCCGATCCAGCAGTCTTTGCCGCCGCGCTTTCTGCTGCAATGAAGATGGGCGTGTTTAAAGTCAGCAACACGTCCGTTGCCTTGTCTGGAATTCTTACCAGACACATTAACACCTGAACTTTATTAAGAGCATTTTCCATTCCTTTACTTGCAGTTATTTGACCTGCAAGCAGCCAGCAAGATGGAACCTGAGATATGCCTTGCATGTGCAACAGAGGGACCTCAGCGTCAGCCAATCTTCTGACTGAATCTACTTTGAATGCATTTGTATCACCTTCTCTACATTGATCTTCAAAATGAAACTCTATAGCCTGTTCATCTGGAACATTTGGTTGTTCCTTTGAAGGGTTGGATTGGAAAAGGGCATCAGTATCAGAACAAGATGAAGAGGTGTGGAGAAGAAGAGTGAAACAAATGTTGGCGTTGTATGGGGAAGAAAAGTGCATGTATCCTTACCATGATGTCTACAATCAGTGATTGGTCTACATTTGCATCTGCAAATACCTCCTGGCTGTCTGGTATCGGTCTAAAGTCGCTTATATCTACAAAACGTTCTGGGAGTTGGATGTTGATCGATTCACCAAAAAGTGGCCTTGGCTTCGATTCTTCATCCATATGTCGTGTCTATTCGATAGGGTTAATGTTGAATAATGGAACAAAAGTAAAAGATCAACAAACAAATGTGCTGATGAGCTCTTACAGTGGCCCTTTTGTAACTTTTTGAAAATGTTTGTGGGGAGACTCTGCAGTATGATAGGGAGATGAACAGAGAGATAGGCAGCATAATTAGGCAAGTATAGGTTAAGGGTAATCACTGAAGACCATGCAATTGAATAGAATACCTGGTAGTAGATATTCAAGGGCCGAAGTAATCGCTTGCAAATCTCTGCCCAATCCTGACAATCAGAACTCTTCCCAGCAAATCCACTACGTAACTTATGGATCTCCAGCTCATGACTACCCTGGTCACGCAGAATCAGCTCTCAGAGTCCCTGCAATCATCAAAGCTCTCGACAAGCAAGGACTCTCCACCCGCCCCAACATCCTCCTCGAGCTGGAAGAATACAATCTTGCTCTACCTGAAGACATTGTAGCAGTGCATGACCATAGATATGTCCAAGCATTAGAAAGAGTATGCCAATTCGCCTCTCCAGCTGGTCAAATGGTAGAATCTGACACTTATTGCACTCCCTCTACTTATAGAGATGCCCTAACCAGCAGCGGTGCTGTCATGTCGCTTGTTGACCAAATAATGACATCCTCCTCTTCTTCTTCTTCATCATCATCATCAGCAGTAGCACATGGATTTGCAATGGTCAGACCACCAGGCCACCATGCAATCCCCAAGTCAGCAATGGGCTTCTGTCTATTCAGCACAGTCGCCGTAGCTGTCCGGCACAGTCAACGAAAACACAACATAAAAAAGGTAGCCATATTCGACTGGGATGTCCACATGGGCAATGGCACTAGCGACATATTCTATGAAGATCCTGATGTACTATTTATCAGTACCCATCAACATAATGCATACCCTTACACTGGTGATCTAGATGAAATAGGAAGGGGGGATGGCTTAGGAACTAACATCAACATACCCATCCCTTATGACTCTGGACATCAAGCACTACTATCTGCCTATGATGAAATCGTAGAACCAGCTATACGTAGACACAAACCAGACATGATATTCATCAGTGCTGGGTATGACGCACATTGGAAAGATCCCCTAGCTGGCCTATCTGCCAGGACTGAGACGTTTCATGCGTTGGGGGAGAGGGTGGGGAAGCTGGCGAGGGAGATTTGCAGAGGGAGGTTGGTGTGTGTGTTGGAAGGGGGGTATGATTTGGATGCATTGGGGGATAGTGTGGCTAATTCAATGTTTGGAATGTTGGGTGAGGGGCATACTGATATGTTTGATGCATCTTCATTGAGAGAGGAACCAATGGACAAGGTGAGGGAGGTGATACGGGAGGCACGGCGAATACACGGGTTGTAATATTTGATTGATTGATTCTTCTCTTACAAATCTTGTAATAAGGTGGGGTTGTTATAATGGTCTTGCAACTAAAAGGGGGTGATGGATAGGAAATTGGTTTGGAAACATACTTTACTTTCTGCCACGTGGACCTGGCTCACCACCCTTTTGTGGTCCAACTGTGATTGGAAGCTTGGCATCCTTGGATCCCTTGGCACCCCAGACCAAGATACCTCCAGCCCCCAGGGCACAGAGACCCAACAAGTACTCTCTTCTGGTGAGGCCACCTGCTGCTCTTGTGAAGAACTCTGACTGGAGAGAGTTGTACCTCTGAGTGGAGTCCTGGCCATACATGTCCCAGCTTCCAATGGTGTTCTCCAAGTCGTTCAAGTCGAAGAATTGGCTCTGATCGCCGTACTTGGCCTTGACGGAGACAGCGCACCTGTATCGTTGGGAACGGAGAGAGGGGGGACGGAGATGTTAATTTCAGGCATGGATGGGATGCTGTAGTCTCGGGAATTGACAGATCGGATGGTTTTGGTGCTTGACGGGTCGATCCTTTGGATCAAATCCTGGCAAGGAAAGGGAAGTCGACATCAATTCCAAGAATTAGTGTCATCACCCTCCCTGAGCGATTATCTACACCTCTACCATTAATCCTTCGTTCGATACATGCTGTAGCAATAATTACCTGGTGCTTGGGCGGCTAGAGGCAGCGCTTGGTGCCTTCACGGCCTTTTGGCCTCTCATGAAGCAAGATGCCTTGGCGGAGCTAAGAGCGAAAGCCATTTTTATTCAGATGTTACTAATTTTAGGGATGTATGCGAAATCTAATGAAACTTGAACGACGTTTGGAGCTGAAATCCTTCTCTTGTTCCAGATCTCCACTTTATCCAACGTCATTTTTTTCGGATCATCTTCCTGCACACCCGCATCCTACCCCACTACCACCATCTTCACCCCCACTATCTTTAACTACTTTAACCCCACCACCCTCTTTCAATAACATATTCTCCATCCTCCTCTTCCTCTCCATCCTCGTCCGTATCAATGTCGCCCTATAATCATCCCACTGCCTCAACCAGGCATTCCCAGCCCCCATCTTCATCCACCCCAATCCAGTAGGACCCATCCTCCTCTCACTATATATCTTGTACCAATCCGGCCTCTCTGTTTGCCAGAAATATACACAATTCTTGACTACGCCATGATCAAATGGATTCCAATATTTTCCTTCTTGATCTCGCAGATAATCATACCTTTTCCTCACCATGAGTTCGTTGATTGTTAGGTTGGCTGCCACTACAAACAACTGCCTCAAGGCAAGGAAGGTAGTGCCTGAGAATATCAGTAGTACTAGAAACTGTGTATACAGCGTTCCTGGCCATTGGGAAGCTAAAAAAGGGATCTCTAGGAGCACAGATAAGAAGCTGACTGCAGAGGCATGGTGTTGGTGATGCCTCCCCGCCACTACTCTCTTCCAAAACACCACAGCCAGGTTCATCCATACCATTTCAGCCACCCATAATACTAATAGATAGCCCATAAAGTATCTTCTATTACCTTCAGCAACACAATTAGCAATAGTAGGGCAGTGGTGATCGAATTCTGGTCTACATTTACCACAATATTGACAATGCTTGGTTCGTATCGGCCTGTATACATTGCATGTATAACACCAAGCTGGGTTTTGAGCTTGTAATGCAGCAAGCTGATCTTGATCCAATGGCTCAACAAATCCTTTAGCTGGTATTTCACCAGGATCTGTTGTTATTGCCTTGTAGTGGAGATAATATGCTACCCCAGTCAGACATATCACCAGGGCCAGTTTCAGCCAAAGATCAGTCAACATGGGGGCCATTGAGTCGAGAAACACACTTCCAGCTACAAATTCTAACGATACTACAACACCAGCTGGCATTCTACTGAATGGAATCAATGCTTTAGGGACCCCTCCTAGTTTGTGTACTACTAGATGCACACCGAGAATAAAGACAAAGGGAACGGTGAAGAGGGCTAGCCAAAAGGAGAGAACACCAGCCCAGAAGAGGGTAATTAAGATGAATGTGAAGATAGGGGGCCATATCACATCTGCATAGTACTGGAAAAAGGCTCTTTTATATAGGTCTACGTATGATGATCCCCCTTCTTCTCCATATTCGCCCCCCTTTTCTTCTTGGTCTGCTGATAACAGAGGGACACTAGCTTCTTCATCACTACTTGTCATCCGATGAAGGTGATGGTGGTGATGGTTATTGGTACTGTTACTATATTGAAGTCCAGCCATAGCTAAGCTGTTTCTAATAGAGTCTTGATTTTTACTAATATTAAGGGCCATTGCTTTCAGTTGGTCTGGAGTCATGCCCATTTTGGAAGAGATCAACTCGAGCAGCTCTGGACGTTGTCCATCTGCCATGGCTTGGACTGTGTCGACTGCTTGTTGGAGATCCGCTGTGCCTGACATTTTCATAGCATTCTGTAGTTGACTCCTGTCTAGTGATGGGGCTGCTAGGGAGGTGGATGATGCTGATGAAGCAGATGTTGAAGGTCCATCTTGATTGTCGGTGATCTCAGAGGGAGGGACGGGCTGCAAAATGGTAAATATTTGGGATGAATGAGATGTAAATCACTTTGGGAAGCACTTAACGAATCGAACATACATACCTTTAGCTTTGGTTTACGTGGAGGGAGGACTGGGCCTGCCTTTCTCCCAGTTTTTTCATCGCTTGGATTCATTTGTTTTTTGAAAAATAGAAGAAATAAATCACTTTGGGGTATTTGAAACGATAGTATCAGTAATAGAGATGATGTAAAACTTCGAAATTTGCTTAGATATCACGTCTACAAGTATATTAGTATTCCCAAACGCTCTCCGGTCTATTGTGTGTGGGGGGTGAAGGCGGCGTCGTGTCATTTTGATCAATGTTCTTTCTTCGAACTTGGATATTTGAGTCTCATAAATTTTTGGGAGCATCCCAATTTGCCTTGAATTTTTAAAATTCGATTTATTTCTTAATAAACTTAATTCAACATGGATGCTCTTAAGAATTTGGCCTCTGGTGACCAATTGGACAGTGCAAAGGCTGCCCTCAATACAGGTAGGGTCAGAGATGGAGTCTGGATTACCTGCCGAATTTGTAGAAAACCGTATGATTATTGTGTTACCAGGGCATTAAGTAATTGATTACGTGCCGCAAGAACTTTACTTGTCCCATCAATTAAAAATTTAAGGAACCCTCGTTATTCTTGTTAGTACCCAAGGTTGCAACACACTCTACCTGCCTCTTTCCCGATTCTCACCCCGTTAACCCCCACTTCTCCTCCCTTCTCCAACAGCCATTGACAATGGCAAGACTAAAGCCACTACAGCTCTGGGTGACAATGCCATGGTGGAAAAGGCAGTCGAGAGTGGTGGTGAATCTGCTAAGCAAAAGGCAGGCGAAGTTATCGACGGTCTCAAGCAGTAAAAACGTATCACAGCGAAGCTTTACACACACAGCTGAATGCCAATCACCACTATTGTAAAGGAATATCTACACACACACACACACACACACACACACACACATGTATCTACACACCACCCTCTACTTCCCTTTCTTCCCTTTTTTTGTCCCACCCGCTCCTCCCTTTCTACTCTTCCCTTTACCATATTTTGTCTCCAGCATGGGCATCGCCTGCAACCCTAATACTGCACAACAATAAGCCAGTCGAGCAGCAGTGGGATTCTGTTGCATCACATCAGCTCTCCACATCATCCTTTCTCTAGTTGTCAGCCACAAGCGAGTTGTAGACTCTGATGACTCCTTGGTGGGACTGAATGCATCATCTACGTATTCCAAAACTTGGAAACTACTGCTACGAGTGAGCCCTTTATTCTCACCACCTCCTCCTTGGCTATCATCATTATCATATTCCTCTTCCTCCTCTTCTGTCTCAATATCATCCTCTGTGTGGTCTTCTTGAGGTTCATCAGCTACTGCAAATAATGCCTCTTCTAGCTCCAACACTCTCTTTTGGATCATTGATAAAAATTCACCTGCAGAGGGAGGTGCTACTTTATTGTCATCAATATCCCCCACTGCTGCTTCACCTTTGGCAGCCGCTTTAATGGCAGCAGACCATTCCTTCCATCTACCAGAAGAATAATTGGCAGGAGGGGGAACATCACCATCAATAGCAGCATCTTGAAGTTCAAGGAGAGTGGTAGTCGCCTGCAGCATTGACATAGCATCCAGTGGACTGAAGAAATCTTGCAGTGCTTCCAGTCTTTGTTCTTCAGTGACGCCTAGCTTTGTGGTAGTAACAGACATCTTCTGCCTGCTGCCTCCTCCACCACCACCAGCAAAAACTGGGTTGAAAAACTCAATCTGTTTAGCTGCTCGAGACGATTGCCTCTGTGGAGGGTTGCGATCCTTCAAAGCCTCCTTCTCCTTTTGAGCAGCTTCTTCCTCCCTCCTCTTCTCACGTACTCGCTCCTCTCTTCGCAACGCGATCTCAATACCTTCAAACTTTCTCTCAATCGTCTGTGCCAGTGCCAATTCACGCACCCCCCTCCTATCCAGGCTCTTCAGCAGCTTTATCGCATCATCCACTGTTGAGTAAATTCCCCAGGTACCTAGTGAATCTTCCACTAGTACTGCAGGACGGTGTCCTGCCAGGCCCCACCAGTACCTTCTCGTATGTCTATCATACCCTAGTGGCAACCTTCTCACTGCATATCTCTCCATCTTCTCTTCCAGAGCTTCCTGCGCCAAAGCAAGGGCCTCCTCTGCCTCTTCTCTAGCCCTGACCTTGGCCTTTTCAGCGTCCTTTTCTTCCTTGAGCCTGGCTTCTTCTGCTCTCTGAGCTCTGAGGATGTCACCCAGCCACCGGGAACGTTCACGGTCTAGTCGACGTTTTTCGGCCTGCTGGGCTTGACGGAATTGGATCAGCGCTTTCTTATCGTCTGGATCACCACTGTACTCTTTCAGGTGATCTGGTAATTCAAATGATGGGTCTTCATTCTCTTCCTTTTTACCTTGTTCTTCTTCCTTCTTTGCTTTGCCATCATTAGCATTATTAGCAGCAGCACCATCATTAGCAGCTGCCTTTTCTTCCTCACGACGGCGTTTCTTCTCCTCCTTCTCTTCATCCATCAGCTGTTTCAATCTTTTCCTCTCTTCAGCCATATCACCTCTAATATCTCTCTTTGCATCACTCACATCATCTTCCCTCTTTTGCAGCACAGCTCTGACTTTATCAGTCTCAACAACTTCATCACAAAGGTAACACAACAGAGCCAGATGCTGATCTCTCGTCAGTTTCTCAGCGCCATCAAACCCGAGTATACCAGCTGCCATGCAGGCTGCATTCGTCGGGTAGTGATGGGGCTCTTCGTCCTTCTCAGCTGCTGCAGTCAATACTAGACGACGGAGTACCTCTGGCCAGGTTCCTTCAGACAGCACTGCTTGCCATCTTTTCTGCAGAGCAGTGGCCACACCACTCTCACGAATATCGTCCAGCAACACAGTCAACAGACGTGTGTACAGATGATGCAAAGGGTGGCTGCTCACTGTCCCTTCATTATCATCAGCGGCAACTCCTGCAAATCCTTGAGCCAGGATACCATCAAGATCTGTGTAGCTCACTGCACGCAAACCCAAGTACCTTGTGAACTGGGATACAAAGTCAGCTACGTATAAAGTGCCTGCCATTCTTTCACCTTCTTCCTTGTCAAGTTTCTGCGTGGGAGGATGCACATCTGGTACTGCTGGTGCTGAAGAGGAGGAGGCACCCTTCTTCTTGCTGCTGCCAAGCATAATATCTTGCAACAACTCCAGATCTTCAATAGGGTATTTCCTAGCTGCTTCAGCCTCTACTCTACGTCGTTCTCTCTCCTCTAGCTTCTGTTGACGCCGCTTCTCTCTATCTTCCTTGAGCTTATCCTTCTCTACATCATTCTCAACACGGAACTCTTCCTTCTTCAACTTCTTCTCTGCAGATTCAAGAGACTTTTCCGCAGCTTCAATTCCCTTGGTTGCACTGTCAATCTTCCCTTCAGCTTTACGGACAGCCAATTCAGCAGCTCTCCAGTCTCCATGTTGCTTATCAAATGCCTTTTCAGCCTTGTCCCTCTCTTCCTCAATAAACTTCGCCTTCTTCTTCTCCAGCTCCTTCCCCAGTGCCTGCACTGTCTGTCTGTGTTCCAGCATAGCTTTACGATCATCGGGTTCTCCCTTGTACTCCCTCTGCTCTTCAGTCAACTCAAATTGTACCAATTTTGACTGAGGGACTTCAATAGACTCTCTCACTGGCTTGGCTGGAGTACTTCCTCCCTTAATCTTCTTCACATCAGCCAATTTCGCCTTGGCATCCTCCAGCTCCTTTGTTGCAGCCTCCATCACTGCTTTGTTCCTTGATAATGCAGCTTTTGCTTTTTTCACCAGTCTCTGTGCTCTTCCCAGCTTATCCAGCCCCTCCACATTTTCCCCTTCACCATCATCACCATCACCCCTTCCTTGCTTTTGCCTCTTGGCCTTGGGCAGCTTGCTGTACACCACTTTATCAGGATGAAAGCAATGCAGCGTGTAAACCCCCTTTGACAGCCTAACAAAGTTACGATCATCAACCAGTGCATTCACCACCTGTCTCTTATCTCCCAGTACCTCAACCCCAAGTTCTTTGGCTTTATCCAGGATACCTTGAACATCTAATCCTGCTGGCTGTACTATTTTAAATACCTCTACCAGTCCCTGTTTCATTGTTCCCTCTCCATATTGGGCTTCCACTTCTTGGAGAGGTCTGGCCGTGACGGGGGGGCCATGTGGCTTCTCTGGTTTTGGTTCCTTGGGGGGCTTGGGTTCCTTTTTCTGCTTCTTTTTTTTAGGTTCACCATCACCATCACCTTCTTTACTCTTCTTCTTCTTTGCAGCTCCTTCCTTATCACCACCACCATCACCACCCTCTTCTTCTTCATCTTCCTCATCGTCAGCATATCTCTTCTTCTTCTTCTTCTGAGCACTCTTAGGGACCTTCACTGATGATTCCAATATCTGTTTAACATCATTAGGCAACTCAGTAGGGAGGTGGAATTGTGATGCTAGGTGAGGAAGGACCACCCAGGCAGATTTACCATACTCCGGACCTTGTTGGGTAGTGTTCTTAACAACATAGGTCCTTAAGAGGGATTTAGTGACTGGGGCTTTAACTGGCTTGGATTTCTTGCTAGCTTTATTAGTATCCTCTTCCTTTTGACTCTTCTTATTGTTGGTGTTGTCTGCTGCAGTGTCGGCGGCGTCTCTGAGATCGTTGAGGGCCTTGGTGATGATCTCTTCTAATTTGCCGATGGAATGGTGGACTGACTTGCAGACTGTTTCTTCGAGAGCAGATGGAAATTTCTTTAGAGCTTGGAGGGCATCCTTTTCTTCTTCAAGAGCTTCTAAATAAGTGAGGCCGCTGCGACCGGTGTAGGAGCAGCTCCAGTCTGGGGTGCGATAGAGGTTGGCCTTTTGGAGGAAGGGTCGGTACTTTGTGAAGATTTCATTGGTCTCAGGGATGAACCAGACCTGCATTTGGTGGCAGTGGAGTCGTTTGAGTGACGACCATTGGAGGTGGCTGCCAAAGACATCATGATTTCAACGAGCAGATGATCACTTACCTCTGCATTCGGATCTAAACTGGCTGGTGCAGGCTTAAGTTTATATGGCTTCTTGTTTAAGAGAGGCATGGCGATCTATCTCTACAGGAAAAGACCAGTATCCCAGTACTTTGTTTGATTTTTCCCCAGTTTTTATTGGTCTATTAACTGCCTTAATTGACAATATAGACTGTCATATTCATTCAATACTACTCTTATTGGTAATAAAATCTTCAAAATTGTCAAATGTGTGTTCCTAGCCCTCCCAACTCATCTCCCTCTTGACCGGAAATTTCCTGCTCGACTTTGAAATGGCCTCTTGCGTGGCCATCCCTTTTTCCCCCCTCTCTTGACCTTGCATTGAACGCTGCATTTCTTTCTACACGTAGTATCAATGCGACAATTGAAATGATATTAAACCTCTGATAGCAAAGCACGTCTGTCCTGAATAATAATCCAACATCTAAACCCTGACAATGCGCTCTAAAAACATACCCTTCTTTTAAAGATTCGCTTCTCCAACAAGCACCAGAGGCATGATCACCCCTTCCATTAGACGTGGCATCTCCCAGATGGCCAAGCTGAACACATTTCCCTCTTCCTCCTTTCAAACCAAACACCACCGCCACCACAAACTTTGTCTCAGAGCAGACGCTGCCTTTGCCAAACGCCTCCACACCACCACCTCCACTAACGACATGTACCACCTAATCCTCAGCCACAGCACCTCCTTATCATCCAAAGATTTATGTCTAGCCTGGCAATTAGCAGCTCAACGTGAATACATCCTCTGCCACAATGACACCACTCACGACCTGTCCACCCTGCTCATCCAGCTCACAAATCACCACACACCCACCATGACCCCCAAACAACTCTCCATCATAGCCTGGTGTTCGGCTACATGGGGTGGGAACAATTTCAACAAATCCAAGTTTTACAACAGCATCGTAGCCATTGCTGAACCACAACTCTTATCCTTCTCTCCAGATGAATTCTGCGCTCTCTTGTGGGCATGTTGCTCCCACTGTGATGCTCGTGATAACAGGGCCTCTATCACTCTCATTCAAGGGCTCAGTACCTTGGTGGTACCAGGTGGTATGGATTTACAATTATTTTCACCTAGAGATCTTAGTGTTCTGGCTAATACCTTGACAGAGACTGGGAGCCATAGTCCCCCTCTCATCACTGCTATTGATGCCGAGGCCAGTAAGAAGTGGCAGGATTTTGATAATATTGGTGATATTGCAGCATTGATTAAATTGTTTTTGACATTCAACTATAGACCATCAGATGTGTGTTATGAGAGGCTGATGAAGCATAGTACGCTTCTTCTCAAGGAACTTGGAGATGAAGGAGTAGACAGTAAAAATAGCACATCATCATCATCACGCCCAGATGTTTCTTTGAATGAAATTGGAGCTCTTTGTTTAGCAATAGGAAAGGTATGGCTCCATCCTGGACAGGATTTCTTTGCATCACTGATACCAAGCACTGCATCACTATTAAGACTGACCACGACCATGAATAATAGTGATAGTAGTAGTAATAGTAGTCAACAGCAGCAGCAGCAGCCTGCTACATGGGCAATAGTGGCCATATTATGGTGCCTGGGTCGATTCAATACACCATATTCACGCCCAGTAGTTTCATCTTCAATGGCATACATCAAGGACAATCTAAATTCATTCAAACCATCAGAGCTATTAGTTATACTGTGGGCATTTGCCAAGCTCAGTGATTCGCACACTGATAAGCACGGGGAGACACTGTTCACTCTGACCAATCACTTGATGCTCACTATCCACCAAACTGACAGTAGAACAGCTGCGTTATTATTGTATTGTGTATCACATCTAGCTACTAGTGAAAGTAAAGCTGCCATGTGTCATACTTTTGCCATTGCAGCCACTCAAGCCATGTTGCAATCACTCAACATTACTCCCAATGAACTTGCCAATTCAATAGTTGCACTGAGCAGACTGAACGCACTAAGCAAACTGAATGTTCGCCTTCCAAAACAAACTAGCAGGAAACTAGAACTTTTATGTACTAAATATTGTTCATCTTTTACATCTCATCATTTAGGTCAGGTAGCTACTGCCACTGTGTTGCTAGGATGGAACTCTCCTGCACTGTTGGATGCACTGGCAACTACAGCTTTGAAAAAGTGTTCAAACGTGCCACCTCGTGTATCAATGCAGGTGTTGTGTGCGTTTATAAAGCATAATCATTCATCTGATGCAGTGGTTGAGTTTATAGAATGTAGTTGTCTGCGTAATTTGACAAGGTATGAGAGGAGAGATAAGGAGATCATAGTGGCAGCACATGCGTCTGTGAGGGAGAGTGGGGCGGTGGTGGTGGCTTTGAAGAAGAAGAGGACAGGCACTGCTATTAAAATGAGATAAAATTAGCAATTATTTGTACTTTTGTAGATAGTATGATAGAGAAGTGAATATGACATACAATAGGTGGAGTGCAACAAAGTGGGTTTAAAGTTGATGTGCTCACGATGACCGTCGACATCGGATAGGAGCGTTGACAACAGGAGTATGAAAGCTGCGCAGCAATTCAGTTGGAAATCACACATTTGACAATCATCCACAGACTCATTCAATATCGAACTAAATTAAAGCACATTCCTTCGAGAAATTAAACCAAAACAATCGCTTTTGCTTCAATATTTATATTTTCATAGCTTCCTCAACCGTGTTCTGTTGAATGATGCGCAAAATAGTATCAATACTACTACTAACACTCATAGAAAGATGTTTCTCATTAGGTGAGTATTCCAGGAAAGATTTCACGCCAACAGATTCCGCAATTTAGTTGCCCTTTAATCTTTACACTTGCTGCACCAGGACATCAGGCCAGGGTGCATACATAATTATAGCACCTGGATCAGGCCCAACACATCCCTGCGCATTCTCTTCCCACCACCACGGCTTCTTTCCCAACAACGCCCAATCGCCCCGACAAAATTCATTCTACACCCGCCCCCTTCTCTTCCAACCCAATCTCAATCCTCCCCTCTCTCCCCGTAATACACACAGATAAAAACATAAGTAGAAACCTAACATGGTTCTCCTCCAACTCAGAACCCAATAGTTATGGAAGATCAATGGTAGACAGCACTGAACCCTGGGTAGAGGTCATCAGTTGGCACCCCAGAGCCTACTACTTCCACAACTTCATCACTAATGAAGAAGCAGACCACGTCATCAAATTAGCCAAACCATACCTCAAAAGATCCACAGTAGTAGGAGAAGGGCCAGATTCCAGTGTAGTCAATAATATTCGTACTAGTTATGGAACCTTCCTCCAAAGATACATCGACCCCGTTGTGAAGAGTCTCGAAGACAGAGTAGCGCTGTACACTCGTATTAATGTCACCCACCAGGAAGATGCTCAGATTCTTAGATATGGTCATGGTCAAAAGTATGGTGCACACATGGATGTCCTGGAGGATGGATCCCCCAGAGTAGCTACTATTCTCATTTACCTGACAACGCCTGAAGAAGGAGGGGAGACTGCATTTCCCGCCACCAAGGACAGTGATTGGGTGAGTGCAGAGGTCAAAGCTAGAATTGCTAAAAACCCTAGTGAATGCGCAAAGGGACACGTATACGCTCCTGCAAAGAAGGGAGATGCTCTATTATTCTGGAGCTTATATCCTGATGGTCACAAGAGAGATGCCCTCACTCTGCACACTGGGTGCCCAGTAACTCGAGGGCTGAAATACACCTTCACCAAGTGGATCCACACCCAGCCATTTAGACCGGAAGGGTTTGGTGTAGAGTATCCACTGCCTCCATTACCTGAATTATGTGAGGACGTACATGACCAATGTGGAGAGTGGGCTGAAGCAGGGGAGTGTGAGCATAATCATGGGTTTATGGTGGGCGATACTAGTGGGTTGGGGGCGTGTAGGTTGGCATGTGGGGAGTGTGAGAAGTGTGAGGAGGAGGATGTTGCGTGTAAAAGTAGGAATAGAGAGAGGTCTGGGTACCTGCCTATGGAGGAGATGCTGAGTGAGGGGTAGATAGGTAGGTAGGTAAGGGAATGAATTGCATTGTATTTATATATCTATAGAGATTGTGATAGAGACAGAGAAATGGTGAAGTGTCGGGGGGGACTCTCTAGAGACTTGGGGATCTCATTCTCGCAACCTTAAGTTAAAATTATTACAAGAACGTTATTTGATTTCATTGAAGAAGTAAAGTAATGATTGTAGGTCTGATGACGATTCTTGGGTGAGCAAAGAAGTATGAAGTCGCCAAAAGATTAAAGTTTTGAAACTGAAAGCAAAATTACGTCCCTTCATTGCAATTTGTAGACGTTGCTGGAGTCAATTATCACCATCCTTATGTCTGCAAGAGAACAAACCAGCCTCACGGTACAGGATTCACTCGACGATGCAGCTCCTTCAGGAAGTGGTGGAGATGAGTACAAATATAGCCGCATTTCAGCATCTTCAGGGCTTGAAACGGGACTCTACTTACTCCAGGTGAGACCTAGATAGTAGTATATCTTTTTATTACAAGCCAAAGAAAAATCCTTCATCCTCCCTGTTCCTCACTGACCCCCTTCTTCCTACACACACAGAATGGAGGCTATAGAACCATTTGCCCGGTTAAAATAGACACAGGAGACACTGTACGAGCTGGCTGTATCTCTCTAAACAGAGGAGTTAGGAAGACACTCAATATTGAAGCTCAAGAAAGCAGCAGAATTACCCTAACTCGGGTCATCAGCACCAACATGGTACCCGCTCTAAGAGTACACCTCCAATCTGAGCCAGACGCATCCGCTCCTGATATAGAGGCTATTAAAGCCGTTCTCTTTGAAAGCTTCTTTACCAAGAACTTCCCAGTTCATTTGAATGATATTATCTACTTCTACCTACCTCAATCAGGGAAACGCGGACTATTTGGTAGGCGTGATTCCAACTCCAACAAGAGGCTGAAATTCAAAGTGAACTTCATCAGGGGCCAAGGTAATGGTACATTCTGCTATGTTAATAATAATACCGAAGTACTAGTCAATGGAGTTAATATTGGTAGTGCTCATTATAATGGGTACACTCCTAGGGGACAAGTATCAGCTAGAAGGGAAGGTTCCTTGGGACGGTCAACATCACAACAGCAGCAACAACAACAACAATCAGCTAAACGTAATGTGACTATGAATGGTGGTCTTGGCAACCCAGTCACAGGAAGACCATCAACTCCTACCACTCCATCAAGGAGAACATCATATGGGAATACAGGAGGGGGTGGTTCTTACAGTGGGAATCCCAGTACCGGCAATACCGGTCCATTTGCACCGTTTAGGCACCTCTCACCAGAAGACATGGATTTCTTGAACAACACTTATGAATATCCATCTTCACAAGAGATGCAGGTCTATGTCAAAGGCCGCCATTCTCATTACAGACATCGAGCGGATTCAGTAAGCAGTCTATCAGAGGCTGATCTCCAGAGGGCATATACAGAGGCATTAGCTGAAAATCCACCTCCTACTGCATCGAGGGCACATATTGCTATACGTCTCAACAATATGACTTTGAATCCAGCTAGGTCTACCCCTAATGGTCAACTATCACCACCTTTGTCACAGCAAGCCAACCACAGGAGGAGTGCTAGCGACAGTCAGCAACAGCAACAGAATAAATATGGTACCAACAACAATAATAATGGAGAGAGAGGTGCACCAATCAATGGCACACCTTGTACTTCTCCATTTGCTGCTGCTCCTTATGAAGATGCTTACCTAGGGTCTATTTATAATCATTTTGGTGTAAAGCCTCCCGGTAATGGAGAAAATACCGCTGCTGTTGTGGGGAGCAGCATCACTGGTGAGAAGAGTAGTAATACAGCTAATCCCTCGGTCAATGGGGAGGCTATTTCTCCTGCGTCAACTTCTTCTCAACGCAGCATATTTGTTGCTTCAAACAGAAATTCAAGCAGAGAAGAAGGAGATAACAGCAACCATCTTTTGTTGGGGTCTTTCAGTAGAAAATTGACTGGCTATAAGAGTGCTATAATGAATTTTGACGATCTCGAAGTGGTGGAAACGCTTGGCACTGGTGGTTTCTTCAGGGTGTACAAAATGCGGGATAAAAAAAGTAACAGGGAGATGGCTGTCAAGCTTCTTATTGAAGATCAAGCTGATTCAATTATGACTAGGATAGACAGCAATCTACCTCGTCCACCTACACCTACATTGACAGAGAGGCAAATAAAGGATTTCAGAGCGGAGGCGGAAACGATGTTGGAGCTTTCTGACAAGAACATCGTACAGTTTTATGGTATCTGTCTCAATCCTCCGGCTATAGTCACTGAAATATTGGAAAGAGGCAGCCTATTTGAAGTACTAAAGTCTGCAAGAGAGGCAGAGAACAACAGCACTCGGTGGGCTCATTATCTAGCCCAACTCAACTGGAGAAGGAGGCTCAACATGTTGAGGCAAGCTGCCCAAGGCATGGCTTACGTTCACAGTAAGGGCATCATCCATTGTGACTTGAAGAGCCCCAATCTACTGGTAGATGAAAGTTTAAATGTTAAAGTTGCTGATTTCAACTTAAGGAAGGTCATTAAGGAGACGGGGCTGCAGGAAGTAGACATCACAACCAGCCTGAGCAACGTGTCCCCTCTGTGGGCGGCTCCAGAACTCACCACCGCTTGTGCGGCCACCAAAGCTATAGATATATACAGTTTTGGTATAATTATGTGGGAAATGATGCATATAAGGAGACCTTGGCATAATGTAGGTCAGGGGGATCTTCAAATAAGGGGGAGAGTGACATTGGCTGTGAGTAGGGGGGAGCGTCCAGCTATTGATCTAGACGGCTTTCCGGGCAGAGATGATGTACATGTATCGGCAATATTGAGTGACTACATAGATCTGATGATAAGATGCTGGGATCAACTACCTAGGAACAGGCCATCATTTAGTGCTGTAGCAGATCAGATCGGGGAAATGATTACTGCCTATTTTAGATCAATGAAAGAAATGGAAGGGAGTGGCAAAGGAAGAATGGTATGATGGGGGAAACTTTTTCACATATATTGTTGCTGAACAGTAGTGTTGCCACTGTAAAAGATTTGACCTATAGTATGCTATGCTGAAACAAGCTTGAATGTACATAAGAAAAAGAGACGACACTGCAGAGGGACGACTTCAATAATCTGAGATACAATTTATTTTATTTCAACATGATGTTCATAACGTTAATGGGTTTACCCATCAGGCTGATTAAATGGCCTATTGGAATACTGTATGACACCTTTACTGCAACATCACGTCGTTCCTTCGACCTCCCTCCAGCAGGTCTTGATGAAACCAAAGCCGACTTGATCTTGTTCGCTCTGCGTCAGTCTGCCAACTCCGACCAAGAACGCGCCATTGCCGATCACTGGCTCTCAGCCCTAGAAATCTCCCAAGTAGCCATCAGCAGACTCATTGAAGAGCTAGAATCAGTAGACTTCCAACTGAAATTCTGGACAAACAGAGCAGAAAAGGGAGGACATTACTGGTTCAGTCTCACAAGACATGGCCCTTTGGCCTTCATCAAGCAACTCACCAGGCTGAGGCCAGGCTCTCACGGTGGGAACAACAACAACACAACTACTACTGCTGGTGGTGGTGATGGGTACAGAGAAATGAGTGCTTCAGAGCTTGTAGAAAAGAGAATCCTAGTATTTAGGTTACTCAGGTGCTCCCTATGTGAAGCATTAGCTAAAGTTCAATCTACAGTAGGGAATCTTCACCTGAAAAATACCACCACTACTACATCTTTACAACAACAACAACAACAACAACAAGGTGGTGATGGTGGTAGTGATGATACTGAAGATACAGGATCTCAAGACCCGTCACCATCCACTCCTCTCCCCAGCGTCAGTAATACCAATAGCGATGATTTATTTATCAATGCACGTCGTTGTATAATCCAAGCAATGGTGGGGGTTGCACAAGCATTTGATGATTTAGATGCTTCTGCTGCAAGAGCTCTTGAACACATCATTCCTCCTCCTGCTACTACTGTTGCTACCACTGTTAATGTCGATAATAATAATGCAGGTCAACAACAACGGCGCCAATATGGAGATGTTCTTCATTTTAGTAGACCTGATGGAAAGTATCTGAAAGATGCATTGTCAAAGATACTCAAATTACCTCAACAACACCAACACCAACACAGAGTGCATTGTGATCATGATCAAGGTCATGATAATAATGATGGGTTTGTCACACCATCTACTACAAGAAGACCTCCAGCTTCTCATTCATTGACCATATCCAAGAAAGCAGCATCAGCTGCAGCAGCTTCAACATCAACAGTAGCTGATCCAGCACTGCCCTCACCCTCTCAAGATGCCAAGACAGCAGCAGCATTCAGAGATGCACAGCGTGCAGTTGGTGTATCAGGTAGATTGCCTTCCAAAGACTGCACAGTAAGAGAAGTCTTATCATTCGCAAAAGCAACTGCACAGAAACTCCAATCAGCACCACTGATAGAGCTCCCCCGGTGGTTGAAAGCACCCACCACTGCTCAACGACACTGGATTGCGCTCACTGTAGGTGGAGCACTGGCTGGGTATGGAGTCTTGTTTCTGTACCGTCATTCCAGGTTGTCAGGGAGTAGAGACCTGGACAACTGGGCACAGCAGGGTGTCTCTCTGGTTGGCTCAGCATGGAAGGAACACGTCATCATGCCTCTTGATAGGGTACGAGGGGAATTGTTTGATACATTCAGGAGGAGGCCAGCTATTGTGACGTTGGGTGACTATGAGGCTGAGAGAGATTCTTTGCAGCGGATGTTGAATGAATTCAAAGCTGATCACCACTCTAGAAACAAAGCAAATGGTACTACTGATGGTACTACTGATAGTCCATCTAGTGCAATGGCAGATGCAGGGATGGATGTACTGATGAGAAGTTATGAAACCCAACTAAGATCCCCCATTCGTAGTTTAGTAGGAGGAGATCTCGCCAGGTGCGTATTAATACAAGTTCAGAAGGTTAAAACAGATACCCAAGCTGCAATGTTAGAGATAGATCAGATATTAAGAGCTAATGAACTGAGTATCTCTCTGGTAGCCGCCATACCTGCATTCATAGTAGCGGGTGCATTGATATACGGTCTTTCTGGTTATCTTACTCCCACAGCTCCAGATCCTAGGAGAGAGGCACTGCCTCTTAGAATGGCGCTCATTGATGCCGAGAGGGCTCTCCAGTCCATCATGATCATCACCAACAAGTACAGTGATATAAATACTGACAGTATTACAGTGGTGATGAGTGAGGAGGCAGAGGGGGAGTTTACATTCAGACTGGGTCAGGCCTGGGAGGAAGCTAGAAGCCTGTTTAGAAAACATAGAGGTCTGTTGAGATCCGGGGATGCAGAGTGGGAGAGAATGAGGAGTGATATGCTGGAGTTGGCTGCACCTCCCGAGTTTGTGAGGTGGGAGGATAAGGCTGGGATTGCTCAGAGAATGATGAGAAACTATGCTGTATTACAAAGATGAATGTTATGTATGTACCATATACTATCAATGGATGTGTAACGCATGCACACACACACACATACACACTCTTTCACATTTCAATACATGTAAATTATATTTCCAAAGGGTCAATCATCTTTGAAGGATGTTCTTCTGGCTTGGGATAATACTTGAAATGCAACTCTGTAGTATCCTCCCCTCTCACCTTGGTCCACCCAGCCTCAGTCACATGGTACACTGACACTGTGCCTCCACTAGCAGCATCCCTAAATGTAGCATGATAAATAGATCTCTGTCCCAACTCAATAGCCTCTTCAACAGATAGATCCCAACGGTATCCTTCATCCAACACACCATATGCATACAGGGAGCCAGAGCCTACTGAGAAGAGTTCACCCTTGGTACGTTGACCGTCACTGTCTACATAATAGAGGCCGGGACCGAAAGCGTCCCACCCAGCTACCATGGTGCCCATGGACAGGCCCATGCCTCGGTAAGAGAACATAGTGTTGGCCAGGAGTTTGGAGGCAGCTCTAACGGTGATGCGTCTGTTGTTGTTGAGCTCGTAGAGGCGGCATTGTCTGCCGAGGTTTCGTTCCCAGAATTGACAATCAGCTGCGCCTCCTGCCATGGTGCCAAGGAGGTAGGGGTTGATTTCAATGACTTTTTTGACGGTTTGGGAGGAGATATAGGAGCCTTGACTGGCACGGGAATCTACGGCGATGATGACACCACCTTGAAAGATGAAGCCGAGGGTGGTGGTTCCGTGGTTGGGTTTGACGTATTCTACAACCTGACGCTCAAAGGTGTCAATCTACGAGAGGAAGAGAGAAGTTGAGAGGCGGTGAGGGAAAGGGATCAGTGAGGAGAACAGGGCATGTGTGTATCGTTGTTTCTCTTGGTAGCACAGAGCCTATATATGGCACTCATATCAAGATATACTTACGTCTGAGACTGCTGGTAAAGGGAAAGAGTCTGGGGCAAAACCATCAGCTTTCATTGATTCTAAGCCTATAGCTTCCTGTTTGCTAGCTTCAGCTCCATCTAGAGCACTAAGATCGAACCTCATCATATTTCGTATTATATTTTCGTTACGGTAGATATTTCAGTAAGTTTAGAAGTGATCAAAATGTCCTTGTGTGATCAGAGGCACTTCTCTTCTATTGTCAAGTTGTAACGTCTTCAAGAAGGCAGTAAATGATCACTGAATGGTAGGTTGGGACTGGTATTGTATACAATGCTCGTTTCTAGAGGTCTGAAGAATGGGGAAATTGGGAAATTGTGCCGCTGTTCAGGCCGGCCTGGCTATTTGGAAAGGAAAAATGACTCCCTCTTTCACTGTGTTCACTCGGTTTCCTGTTTTCACAACACATATCATTTTTAAATCGCGTATACCATGACACAAGTAATAATACGGTTCAACGGACGCAACATAGCTGTGGATTTGCATCCTTTTGATACACCAGCAACTCTTCTCGAAAGATTAGCCTCCCAAAATTGTCTATCACACTCTGCAGATCCACAAATACACCATGACGAGCGACTACATCCAAACACCACCCCACGGTACCCCAACTCAAATCACCTCCACCGCCTTCGTGTCGTCCACCAAGGCCGCACCCTCCCTCCCACCTCTCCACTACCATTCCCCACCAATAGCATTCATTCTCTAGACATCGTCCCTAGACTCCTAGGCGGAGGTGGAGATGGAGGCTCTACAGGTGCAGAATCACGCTCCACCTATCTAGAAATGTATGCTGGAAAGAAACACGCCAAGGTCAACCCAGAGGAAGAATGACTGGCTAGGTGGACAAATTGCAACCTCTCTGGCCTGCCTCTTCAACCTCCTTGCGTATGTGATCCCCTAGGTTTCCTTTACAACAAGGAAGCTCTTGTATCTGCACTACTAGCTAAAACACTACCACATAGTTTGTCATACATTACAGGATTAAAATCACTGACAGACGTGAAATTAGAAATGGCACCTATTGGTGGTAGTAGCAAAGTTAGGTTTACATGTCCAGTTACAGGATTAGAAGCTAATGGGAAGGTAAAGTTTGTAGTAATTAGGACCAGTGGGCATGTATTTAGCGACAAGGCAGTTAGAGAGTTGAAAAGTATAGTGGAGGAGATGGTAGGAGGACCATGGAGCCCAGATGATGATATGGTGCTTAATCCATCAGGAGAAGAAGTGCAAGGGAAGAGGAATGCATTGTTGGCACAGGTAGCGGCTGAAAAAGCTGCCAAGAAGAGTAAGAAGGATAAGAAGAGAGCTAAAACTAAAAGAAATATTGATGATGATGATCATGGGGATATTGCTGATGACGATGGAAGGACAAATATCATCAGCACAAACAACAACAACAATAAGAAAAAACTAAAGTCTGAGCATATGATGCCTGCTGGGGCTACATCAGAGGTATGGAACTCACTCTTTAAGAAGGATAATGATGGGAAGGGTACTGGAAAGAAGAACCATAATGATGATTTTCTCAATAGAGGTACTGGTGTACGGTACATGGGATGAATCATGTAATCATAATGTTACAATGTACACATTTGATGCTATTAATAGAAAAGATACACAGTAATCTCATTGATGCACATTCATATACCGTAATGGTCTTTTGTCAAACCTTATGACCAACCTATGTTCCACTACAACTTGTTATTATTACTATCTGACTACCCTCCATACTGATGGATCTTCAGTAGTACCATCATCAACAGTACCATTATTATCATTACCATTATTATCAGTAGTAGTAGTAGTAGTATTGTCTTCAATATTTCTACCTTCATTAGTAGTAGTACCACCCCCTTCCCCACCACCAGCACCAAGTGTGATTACTCTTCCCAAGGTACCTTCCTCCACTTGCTGTAAATGCTCATCATCATCATCACTATGCCGTGTACTGGGATACCCTACAATAGCTAATTTTCGACACAAAGGACAATGCACTGCAACTGCTGATGCCCTAGCTCCAGTATATTTCACTAAATCTTTCAAACAATCCCTACAACAGCCATGCTGAGCTGCACATGGGAAGACTGCCCAGTTATCTTCTGTAATGGTTACCTTTTCAAGACATATAGGACATGATTGGTCTCCTACAGTACCATTGACATCTTTGTTACCTCCTCCTAATTGTTGTTCTAATATTGTCTGCAATACTGCAGCATCTGGAGATCTCACCTGCATTTCATCTATTTCTTTTGACGATAATGTCTGGATGACGTATTGATCAGCATCTTGTTGTCGTGTTCTTCTTCTAGAGTCTCTTTGGCGTCGTTGACTAATGGCACCTTCAGGACCTAGTCTTGATGATGCTGTGACATCGTCGAGCCTCTGTCTCCTTCGTTTATAAGCGACAGAGGATAATACACAGCCTAGGACACAAATAACAACTAATACCGAGCTAATAATGATGATACCAGAACACGTGGTTGCCCCTGCTCCACAAATACTGGTAGCTAGATTGCTAGAAGTACTTTGGCTGCAGCATTCTTGGATGCAGCAGCAATCAGAGAATGCTGTTTTGGGTACATCTTTGTAATAATAACGGCCCCCTCCACAGCAACAAATTGCATAGGGACCGGGCGTAGTGTCATTGCTGGGGATGGTGGGATTTAGTGGAGGTAAATCAACAAATGGGTTTATTGATGGTTCAGGAGCTGGAGTTAGTGGGATCATGATACCTATAGGTTCATCTGGTGTCGTGGTTGTATCATCTGCAGTGGTGTTGCGCGTCTGGTCTGCTTGAGCCAGGTGTCGGGAAGGAATGGATCGGTTCCTTCTGACACAGTTTGCTGTACCATCAATAGAGACACCAAGACAACTATGCGTGCAGTTTTCATGGCTATTTAAGGACTACAACCTCCATATACTCAACGAAATACTCGATTTGTTTTTCACTTTTCTAATCCCTTGAGATTCCTCAAGGGTTGGCAGTTTTATCTATTTTCAAAAACCTCTACCTAGAAATAGTGCTTAATACTCTGAGCAAACGATTTACTAGACGGAAAATACAATTCAATTTACTAAGGCGGGTTTCCTCTCACTCTCATAACATGAGGTGAGGAGGAGTGAGAAATTCTACAGTCTCGAAGGAGCTCCTCTCCTCGGCAATTCCAATCTCCACTTTCTTGGCACCTTCCTCCCATCAAACAACTCTCCAACCTTCCCTTCATCCACCTCATCTATATCACCAGGCCTCCACCCAGGATTCCCTGTTTTTGATATCAGCACCGCATCCACTCCTCTATAAAAATCAGACCCCCTATCAGCCACTAAATTGTACACCACCGTATTCTCCATCTCCAGACACTCCACAAGACTATGCATTCTAGCTCCTCTCCTTAATTGCTCATGAGTGGCTGCTAGAGATGTAGGAGACACTTTGGCCATTGCATCTGCTGCTTCTGCTGCCCATTGATTATTATTATTATTGTTGGCGGCAGCGGCTTGACGACATGCTGCAATGACATCTCTAGGCCGTGTATTGTCATCACCAAAGTACTTTGATATATTATTGGAGATGAGAGATAACTGGCTACTATCACTATCACTACTACTACTACTACTCCTCCTACTACTACTAGATGATTCTATTTCAAAAGAGCAAAGAAGTTGATTCAAAGTCTCAACATCAACATCACCACTCTTCATCTCAACAAGAGCCCTTTGCACCTCTGCCAACCTACTACTGTGTATATAATGAGTAGCAATGCCAGCCAGCTTCACATCCCTTCCCTTCAATCTTGCCCCAGTGAATGCCAGATATCTACCCAATCCTGGTAGTGCTCCTCCTCCCAATCTGGGAAGGAACCAAGATCCTCCAACATCAGGTATCAATCCAATAGCCAACTCTGGCATTGCAAATGTTGTCCTTTCAGTAGCTACCCTGAAGGTTCCATGAACACTCACCCCTACTCCTCCACCCATTGTGATACAATCAATAAAGGCTACATGTGGCTTGCTATATCTAGTAGTTCCCAATGTTGATATTAAGTGATCTAGGATGTATTCTGCCTGGAAGAATTGCATGGCTTCATCAGTCTTGCCTTGCATGCCTAGCTGAGCTATGGTTTTGACATCACCTCCTGCACAGAAGGCTTTGTCCCCTGAGCCTTTCAGGATGATGCAGGAAATGGTAGGGGAAGAGGTCCATGATGTGTAGAGGTGGTGGAGGTGGGTGATCATGGAGGTGGTGAGGGCGTTGAGGGTTTTGGGTCTGTTGAGGATTGCAATGGCGACATGGCCGTGGATCTCGCTGGCAATCTGTAGAGATGTGTGTGAGATAGAGGAGGTCAGTATTTAGGTATAGGTATAGGTGGCGTGTTTGTGCGTGGAAGGGAGAGAAGAGAGCAAGCCGAAGAGCAAGAAGAGGAGTTGTTGCTTGATAGTGTTTGACTTACGTCTGGCGATGAAGATGTTGTCAGGGATGCTTTCATAGCAACGGATGAATTTAATGCTGGGAAGTTTTGAAGACTTTTGGAGACGTATCGGTGTGAGAACAAGCGCCTAAAGAAGGAGAAGAGCATAGGGATGCAGGAGGAAAATAAAATTGAATTGAGATCAGATCAAAGCTGGCTTTCCAGTGTGTGTACTGTCTTGTAAAACATGTACTCAGTTAAATTGCATACTAGAGATCCCATCCAATGTATCTTTGAATTATTTTTGGTGGTCTAGAGACGTCAGCATCTCTCTTTTACATCCTCAACACTTTTCACTCCTCTCTAGATCTCCTGCACTCTCCCTGCTCTTGCTTTTTGTTTTTCTCCTCTTCTAATTCTGTGCGTTGCGTAGGTCAGTGCATTTATACCTTTATTGAAGTGTCTAGAGAGGTCACATCAGAACCATTCCTTAAATTGCATCAACTAGATAGAGTCACTTCTTTTTCTGCTGACTGACATCGCAATCAACTCTATTCGCCGAGTTTTTTATAGGTAAGCTACTTTCTGGATGATGTCAAGCCTCTTGTACTTGGATGTTCACTGTCGATCATTCCTTGGTAATTGCACATTCCTCATCCCATGTTTGGTTCCCAAGGCCGCTAGACGGATGTGATGAACGAACATACTGAAAACGACTTGTGAATGGAAGAGAACAGCCTTCACCCTCTCTACTCCTAGTTACCCTCTCTCTCTCCCACAAATCCACCCTGTCCTTACAGAAAATAACATTTCCATCTCTATATAGATACCCCCAACCACAATATGCGTGCAGCATTTGCTGGCCTAGTCAAAGGAGGCAACAACAAAAGCCCCCAAAAAGAAGGAGGCAATCAATCAGTGGATCAACTCCGAACCAACTCAGCCTCTACCCCCCTCTCTCAAAGAGGAGGATTGGGAGGAGGAGACAATGATGCAGTAGTCAGAGAGTTCCATGAAGCCCTCTCCAGATCTCCAGACTGTGCAGTAGCTGTAGCTGCCATCCAAGCTCTGACCACCGCCATCAGCCGATCCAAGGCCACCACCATGATGGGGCTGGAACGTGATTTGAAAGATGCAGCTGCATCCCTACAAAGATACTCTCCCACACAAATCTCTCTGAAAGCTCGGTGTGAACTCTTCCTCAGGTACACGACGAGAACGACAGCTCTGGAATTAGATAATTTTGAAAAAGCTAAAAGACGACTTATAGAAAGAGGCCGTCATTTTGCTGAGACTTCTAAACGAGCCAGAGCAACCATAGCAGAGCATGGTGAGCGTTTTATTAGACCGGGGTTCACAGTCTTATGCCACGGTCACAGCAGAGTAGTTTTAGCAGTCCTCAGAAGAGCTGCATCCGCCGGTCGGCAATTCAGCGTCATCGTCACTGAAGGTCGACCGGACGAGACTGGGCTTGGGATGGCCAGGCTCATCAGTGAGCTAGGTGTCCCAGTCACAATGGTGTTAGATTCAGCAGTAGGGTATATCATGGAGGAGGTGGATATGGCATTGGTAGGTGCAGAGGCGGTGGCTGAAAATGGCGGTATCATTAACAAATTAGGGACCTATTCGGTATCATTGTCAGCCAGGGCTCATAATGTTCCGGTGTATGTAGCAGCTGAGAGTTATAAATTTGCTAGATTGTATCCATTGAGTCAGAGAGATCTTCCTTTAGAGAGGAAACCAGTTGATTTTGGGCCATTGTTGCCATCAGAGGTGCAGATATTGAATCCATCGAGGGATTTTACACCGGCGAATTTGTTGTCATTGTTGTTTACAGATTTAGGGGTGTTGACGCCTGCGGCAGTTTCTGATGAGTTGATTCAGCTGTATATATGATTATTGAGTTGTTGGGGTGGAGAAGTAAGAGACATTGTTGGCGGTTGTGATGTGATAAAACATAGCCTCATCTGTCGGGGACCCCCGCCCCCAGCTATTTAAGCAGTAAAAACTGTTGATCTCTTTCGGCATACAATTCAAAGAATCCTTTAATAAATAGTACCGACATTATGAAGCTCATTAAAGCTAGAATCTTTAGACAACCTTGCACAAAAGATCAATTCAATCTGTGCGGGCAATCACGGCACAGGTGCCAATATTTCATAACTTCCGTTCTAAATAACCTATCTTTTAGCACAGATATACATTCCAAGCTCTCCCAAGCAACATTAGCTGCTGCATTAACGCTTACACTCATCACTGCCTCGCCTCTTCCATCTCTGGCCAGCACCGACATTGCCATTCCCCAATCTCAACAAGACATCTCCTTCACAGTAGACGATGCCCACCCAATCATAGACATAGCCAAAGTAATCCCAAGAGACAACTTCATCCCCCTCACCAACCAACTTAAAGCTATAGAAAAGGATACAGGCTATAGAGTCAGAGTGTACACAAACTATAGAGACAACAACGCCCAACAAACCATAAGAAGGGAAGACTTGAGAAGTGGCTGGAAAACAGAGCAACCCAACACCATTGTAGTTCTGGTAGATCCCTCTGCTCCCAACATTCTACAATTCAAATACAGCAAGGGAGTTGAAAGAAAACTACCAAGACAATTCTTCTCTGAACTTTCCTCTAGATTTGGAAATGTCTTCAATATCAGAGAGACAGGAGAGGCTGCAGCAGTGACTGAAACTATAGATGCATTAACCACATGCCTGAGAAGGGAAGAAGGATGTAGAGTAGTCCCTGGTCTCGCTAAAGACGAATATTACTTTACACTAGGAGCTAGTGTAGCAGGAGGAATAGTGGCAGGAGCTGCTTTTAGGATACAACCTCAAGGGTGGGTGAAACAGAGTTACGTCTGGGCACTGCTCTTCTCGCCATTATGGTTTGTTTTGTTTTTTAGTTTTGGTATCGGGCCAGTGGTGACTCGTACTAGTGATGTGATGCCGGTTGTTGGTAATTGTCTTGGGTTTTTGGGAGCTGTAGGGTTGGTGGTGTATCAAAGAGAGATTGCTCAGGGTGTTCGGTTACTGCCTCCTGACAAGAAGGATGACGACGACGACGATTATAATTACTACTCTGACTGATTGATGGATGTAAAAAAAACGATGCTTTAACATAAATATAGAGATCAATTCTAATATCAAATTGATGCATTGTTTTATACCTGTACAGTTCTGCATTGACTATGTAACCAGATGTACCACTACACTTCCCATCAAAAACAATCAATATTGCTAAAAGATCCCATTAACACATCTCTGATAGAAATCGTACTGACGTGTCCTCCAGCTATCCATCGACTCACTAATCAATCCCATCACAATATCAACCACCCCAGCCTCACTGACTGCCAGATGCAACCTCTTCTTCACTCCATTAACAGCAGCTGTTTTATTCTTAAAACAAGCACATCCACTACCAGACATCATCTCAACTAATAAACACAATCTATCTGAATGCTTCCTCACAGCAAGCAGTCCCTGTATTAGTAATACCTTGAAATAGTCAAATAATTCAGAAGGAGTACCATCCGGTCCAGTATCCATCACTTCTAGCATCTCTCTGGTCAACTTGAATGGTGCACTTTCAAAGTTGACTCCACCAGGTGAGTTTGACAGCATGAACCCAAAATCAATATGCACTAGGTGCCCTTCATCATCCAGCAATATATTTCCATTATGCCTATCTTTAATTGCCAATAAGTACGTGAACAATGAATAAGCAGCCAGGCTCTCAGTAAAGTTCCTTTGTGCTTGTTGAAATGCTGGACTGCTGGCATCCCCACCACCATGTTTGGCAACCATGTGCGCTCTAAGACTCACAGCTCCTGCTGGTTCAGCCCCTGCCTTGATGGCGTGGATGGACGGCGCATTAGGTACCATCTCAATCAGAGCGGTCTGACTGCTGGTCACAAGTACTTCATATGGTCTCATCTTCAGTGGCAGTGCAGCTTCCTGAAAGATCTCATCTAATGTTCTTATCATTTGCATGGCCAGCAGTTCTTGTCTGCAATCATCACCTGATTTCACAATCACACACCGTAGGGCCCAGCCTGGTCTCCTTCCATGTGGAGAAGAACTACTGACCCTGGTCCCTCTCACTTCCCATGGTTCTCCATATGCCTTTTCAGCCATTGCAATGGCCTTTTCAACATCTTCTTCCTCTCCTCCTTCTTTTAGTTGAGCGTTTAATTTGGTGGGAGATGAAGATGCAGGAGGTCTTGATAATGGCGGTAATGCTGGAGTTCTAATTGCCAGTTGCTGCTGTGCATCTAACGGTACCGGAACTCTATGTTCTTTTGCTACCCTGGCTATAGCCTCAGTGGAAGGCATTCGACTATGATGGTATCGAGCTTGATTGGCTGGACTGCTTTTCAATTTCAAGTCTATTCCACCTGCCACTTTGAACTTCACTCTGACATATGGACCATTATGTTGTTGCTGTTGTTGTGAAGAGAAGGAAGAGGGAGAATTTAGACTAATTGACAATCGCCGTTGTTGCTCTTGCTGTTGCTGTTGTCGAGGTGAGGCACCAAGGACTGGACTCATTCCTGATGGCAAAGCAGCAGCATTGTCTTTGTCCCTTCTTCCACTACAATGCTTGCAAAAGCCCAACTTACAAGCCCAACCAGTATGGCCACATATTGGCATCATTTCTGGTTGTTGCTGCTGCTGTTGGCGTTTCTTTGATTCTGCTGGAGAAACAATCCCTGTTGCTGTTCCTCCTGCATTGCCTCCTGCATTGCCTAGGCTACCACTTCCTGCTCTTCTTGCAGGCATAATGATATTGCTCCCAGTTGCTTTTAGCTTCTGATACAAGTTGGGATTCTTGCCACTACTACTACTATTACTATTATCAGTGTTGTTATCTCCAACAGTATTATTATCTCCACCTCCACTGCCTATTCCTTCATCTGACGGTGTAGATGATAATGCAGATGCTATTGCAGTTGGTGACTGTTCTGTTACTGATATTGTAGCTTCACTGCTTTCCTCCTCTACTGCTGCTAGGGGGGTATCATTTACCACTTCAAACCTGACAGTCACCAGGGGAGCCTCACCTCTTAGTCCAGCCAGAGCTGCATCCAGGCCATCGACAGGGACCTTATTATTATCACTATTATTATTATCATATTGAAATTGGCCAGCACTAAATGGACTGACACTTGCAGTAACTCCACTCGTACTTATCATTGTATTATTGCCAGTAGTAGTAGTAGTAGCTGTGCTGTTGTTGTTGCGGATGCTTCTTCCTCCTATCCAGGTACCCCCGCCTAGCATTAATTTCTTCCTACTGCTAGATTGTCCTGCTGGCGACTGTGTGGCAGAGGTGGCGGCAGTATTGAGGAACATAGCGGGACTGGGAGGTGCAGAAAGTGCTGGTGGAGTTGGAGTTGGAGTTGGAGCGGGTGACGTAAGATGGTGGTGTTGTTGCTGCTGCTGCTGCTGTTGTGGAAGGGGAGGCAGTTTAATATCATTTTCTGACAGCTGTGACGATAATAATGACACCTGACTAGGGTTTCTCAACAGGCCTCCAGCTGCTGCTGCAGTACTACTACCATGCACAGCAGACAAGACAGTTGCTGCTAAACTGCTGGTCATCGTTTCTTGAGACGCACTCCTCCTGTGATGATGAGCCACCCATGGGATTCCAGCAGCTGCCGCTTCTAATGCTGCTGCGTCAAATTCGGGTACTATGGGTACTGATGATGATAACATTCCTGTCCCATCATCATCATCATCATTGTTAGTAGCAGCAGCAGCAGCAGCAGCAGCAATAGCAGCCGCCGCCTTTTCAGCAGCTTCTTGAGCAGCATCTTCATCCAAAACCTCAATCAACAATGTAAACGGCGCCTTCTCAGTTGAATTCAGTAAACTACTCTCTCTCCATGCCAACCTCACAACCCTCTGATTATGCCTCCCCATGGGAAACCATACTGCCATACCCGATTTAGAAGCTCTTTCCAACTCAGTATTTATCCTCTGCAACGCCTTCCTCAGCGCCCACTCCCTCTCTTCTGGTCTGAAGGCCGTCAATCCTGAGGAGGCAGTGCATAGCGCTTCTACAAAGTCCAGGGTGGCTCCAAATGTTGTTTGTCTTCTCTTTGTTGGGGAGTTGGATGGACTGAATGGTGGGAATGCGGTGGAGGTATCAAGAGCGATATTTATACTGCTTGATTGTGTCATTATCCTCTTATTGCTATCATCATCGTCATTACCATGTTGTTGTTGTTGTTGCTCTATATCCTCTAGACCTTCTAATGGCGGTACTGCAGATCTTAACGGAGTCACATGTACCAATGGCAACCCATTACCTATGTGTGGCCCGCTACACCTAGTAGTAGTACTAGTAGTATCACTCCCCATTGCAAGCCTAGAAGAGACACTAGTATATTTATTACTATTATGCCTTTGTAGATGGGTGGGGCTAGGGGTTCCCATTTCACTACTACTCTCTAAATCTAAAACGCCTCCTCCTCCTCCTCCTCCTCCTGAAAATGATGGTCCCGAGGGAGTGACCGGGCCATCATCACTCATACTACTACCACCTCCATCATCTAGAAACAACCCCTCCATTCCTGCATCCATGAATACAGAGGAGTAGATACCACCAGCTAGTCCATCAGGACTACTAGGCCTGCTGGGCGAGAGAGTCAGTCCAGTGGTCATGTTGGTGGTGGGGGTGGTAGCTACAGGAGACGAACCAAAGATGGGAGGTGATCCTCCTCGTATTTGAGTGCTATTGTTACTATTCGTAGTATTAGAATGCTTGTGCTGCTTGGTGTGGCTGTGAGAACGACGTTGATGTCTGTTACCAGCACCATCAGCGTCACCGCTATTGTGTTCGTCTGCTGATGATGCTCTGTTTAATAAGAGCCTGGCTCCCCCTTTTGTTATTGATCCTATTATTGTAGGTAATAGCCTCCTTCCACCACTATCTTTCTGTTTATTACTCTTATTGATGGTGATGGATGGTCTAGGAGGAGGACTGAGAGGTGGAAGTTTAGATTGCTTGAATGGCAACTGCCAATGTCCTTCTAAAGCTGCTCCTTCACAATAATCTAATAATTCTACTACGTGCATGTTCTTGGGGTTATCTTGAGATATGGCCAGGAGTAGCCAGTAGGTTTTGACTGCTATTCTAAGAGATTGGGTGCACAGGGTGATGAGGGTGTTGTCTAGGCAACTACCTGGTCGCTGGATGCATAATTGACATAATTGGGAGAGGTATTTCTCTGTGTCAGGCTCAGGTAGGGCTAGCAATCTATTGCATAGATACTCTTGTACACTGGGAGTTGAGTTTTTGTATAAGTATCTAAGCAAAGGGAGAGAGAGGGGGAAATGGGAGGGAGGTGGAGAGTCGGGTGAGTCGGGAGGTGGGGCGGGGATGGAATTTGTGGAACTTATGACAAATTTGGCTGTCGAAATTTAATATCTTGGACTTACGTTATAGCAATCCAAGCATCAAACCAATCACTTTCAAAAAACCTCATAAGGAGGTCTTGCTTGTGAGGTTGCTCTTTCAAATTTGGATTACTCTGTGACGCCATATTCTCCCGAAATCAAATTGTTTTTATAACAACAACTACAAGCTCAGCATGTCAAACACTCAAATATTTAATTGCACAGTGTATTCATTCGGTTTGCATATTTTGAACAGCCAGAATCCTCTATAACTTTATTTTTAGAGCCTCTTACTACTGAAAAATAGTTGAGAGCTTGTTCCATACGCAGTGTGACCGATACAACCACAAAATGCGTCATACAAATGAGTATATAGCCGGAAAAATGAGATTACATTATGGGTTATATGATACGGCGAGCAGGAGGAGGAGCGGTCTGGGTCTTGACTGGCTGTATAAATCGCCCCCCACAGCTGATCAGAATGCCAAATCATTCAAACACACCACACAGTTCCAAATAAATAGCTATAAGGTCTTCTCTGACACTCAGTATCTCGAAGGGATCAGAATCAATAATGGTGGCTCCAGTGAAATCTGCCCCAAGAAAGGGCGAAACCTTCAGGTAAGTTTGACTATAGACTTCATAATGATCAAAAGAAAGTAGTTGACAATGTTTCAATGAGGTAAAATCCACTTCCACTCGCATCATTCATGTTGACCACTGCAGAGACAACTCAAAGAAGAAGGATGTCAGGCTTCTCAACATTGAATCCGCTAAAGCTGTAGCTGACGCGGTTAGAACTAGCTTGGGACCACGTGGCATGGATAAAATGGTATGTGATTTCCCTTCTCTTCAGAATCCCACCACTCTTGGAACCACCTCTTTTCATCCCGCTTTTCCTCATTCCTTTCTCCCCCCAAAACCCAAAAAACAATCGCAGGTATCACAAGCTGATGGTGAAGTCATCATCACCAACGATGGCGCTACCATCCTGAACAAAATGAGAGTAGAACAACCAGCAGCCAAGATGCTCGTTGAACTCTCCAAAAGTCAGGATGTCGTCGCTGGAGATGGCACCACGAGTGTCACCGTCCTTGCTGGCGCTCTCCTGAAAAAGAGCCTGGAACTTTTAGACAGAGGCGTCCACCCTACTGTCATTTCCGACTCTTTTAATGTCGCCGTCCAAAAAGCAGTAGAGATCCTCTCAAATGCAGCCATCCCAGTTGGAGCTGACGACAGGGAGTCTCTGGTCAAAGCTGCCACCACCTCTCTCTCCTCTAAGATCGTCTCTCAGTACTCCAACCTCCTGGCCCCAATGGCAGTGGATTGCCTCAAGTCCATCGTCGATCCAGCCCGTCCTGAGATGCTAGACCTCCGTGATGTCAGAGTTGTCAGCAAAGTCGGAGGAACCATCGACGATTCAGAAATTGTAGACGGTCTGGTCCTCGACTCTCGCGCTGCTGCAGCTGCAGGCGGCCCCCGTCGCATGGAGAATGCCAAGGTTGCTCTCATACAGTTCTGTGTCTCCCCTCCCAAGACTGATATTGAGAATAATGTCATCATCAGTGACTATGCTCAGATGGACAGGATCTTAAAGGAAGAAAGAAACTACATATTGGGCATGGTGAAAAAGATCAGGGCCTCTGGCGCCAATGTGCTATTGATTCAAAAATCAATCCTCAGAGATGCAGTGACTGAGATGAGTCTTCACTACCTGGCAAAAGCTAAAATCATGGTGATCAGGGACATAGAGAGAGAAGACATAGAGTTTATTTCCAAGACACTGGGATGCACTCCTATTGCACACATCGATCAGGTGAAGCCAGACAGGCTGGGAGTGGCAGCCATGGCAGAGGAGGTGGATCTGGGGAAGGGGAGAGTGGTACGAGTGACCGGTATTGAAAAGAGAGGGCGTACCGCTACTGTATTGCTGAGAGGATCTAATAAGCTGGTGCTGGAGGAAGCTGATAGGTCTCTGCATGATGCTCTGTGTGTGGTGAGGTGCTTGATTCAGAAGCCCTTCTTGTTGGCTGGTGGAGGAAGCGCGGAGATGGAGATCAATCACAAATTGAGTGTATGGGCCAAAACGAGGAGAGGCATGGAAGCACTTGGCGTGAGAGCATTTGCCGAGGCTCTGGAGATCATTCCTTATACTCTGGCTGAGAATGCAGGGTTGAATCCGATGGAAATTGTGACAGAGTTGAGGAATAGACATGCTGCTGGAGAGGGGAGTGCTGGGATTAATGTGAGAAAGGGAGGGGTGAGTGACATGTTGGCTGAGAGTGTGGTGCAGCCATTATTGGTGAGTACCAGTGCGTTGGAGTTGGCGACTGAGTTTATACAGATGTTGTTGAAGATTGATGATATGGTGCCTGTACGATAAAAGTATGTAATGTGTGTATATGGGTGGTACGGGTAAGGGTCGCAGAGAGACGATCAGAGAAATGGGATAAAGAGGGGTGGTTCGGCAAACTCATCCATAAATTCAAATTTATGTTGGCCTTCGATAGTCATCTTGAAGTCTAGGATGCTACAAGTCACATATCCCCCGTTTTGTTTTGCATTGGGCCATAAATTTGAAACACACATGGCAGGAGACTGGAAGCTGATATGGGATTAACGAAACGCACCACACATGGCAATCCTGGAAGCCGTACTCAATTATCGGAATCAATCTCTGCTATAAGGAAAACACAAACACTGCCACCGTCCGTCCTTCCCTTTCCTCCCTCTGACCAGATGAGCAACGACAGTGCAGTCTTTCTAGACCATATCTTCTTGGCTGGCAGCTTACTGATATTCCTCACTTCTACAACCCGTCACGTGGTATATTTCACTTCAATTCACAATCTCCCTCTATTGCATTCAATGAACAAGGTCGCCCCTCTTATCGCCAAGTGTGCTCTCATTTCCTCCGCCCTCATCCTCAGCAGGATCTGCACACCATGGTATGCTCGTAACAGATGCACTGTGCTGGCTGCTCTCTTATTAACCTTCTACCTTATACCCAGAACTGGAATTAACAAGAGCTTAGAGTTTGCACTCAATTGTCAACCTAGTGGTGATGGAGGGTTCATATCAGGATTCTGGGACTACTTTAGATTATTTTTTTGGGGTAACGTCTTTGATGTTGCATATGCTACTTTGACTCTTCCCCTCCCCTTGCGACTGCTTCCTCTAACATTTGTATTACCTATGGTAGCAATGCCATTTACCAGTGAAAATGTATGTTTGGCTTCATTCTTAGACAATCCAACCTTTGCTGGTAAGATTGCCAGGCACACCAAGGTCCTGGATAGTGTGACTCTGAGTGGGATATTGAAATGGGTCGGTGTGTTGAAAACACAAGAAAACAATGCCC